>WLWF01000887.1_pt1 | contig 27187 bp, 4 predicted proteins | sample 6718331 | NCBI WGS metagenome assembly WLWF01 (sample SAMN12718692, study PRJNA515312) | sponge metagenome | isolation source: marine sponge | host: Mycale hentscheli | place: New Zealand: South Island, Marlborough, Capsize Point | collected 2003-05-01
CGCGAGGGTCCCTGCGAATGGCTTTCAGAGGCTCTCTCTACAGATGTTTTACTTCAAGAGCGTTTTGATGGCGGCTTTCCAGACGATCGAGATGCGGCTGGGCCGACACTCATTTCTAATGAAAGTCTATGTGAAGTGGCGAAATGGTTTAACTGGACCGTGGAGGAAGCGAGACGACGTTTTCGGATGAACCTTGAGGTTACAGTTGAGCGAGAGAGGGAAGTGGGGGCAAGCAGTATTGATGGCTCTAGCACTATGTTGCATGGTGCATTCTGGGAGGATTCACTCGCGTGCCCTGTTTCTTTCAATCAAAGTATGAAAGTATCTGCCTCTGGCTTTTTTGAACCAGAAATTCTACCAGGTGACCCCAAGCATTTTCGAATTGGCACTGTGTTGTTTCAGGCTGCTAGAGTTTGCCGACGTTGTCCCGTTCCTGAAAGAAATAGCCTCACGGGTTCTCCAAGCCATTTATTTCGTGACCAATTCGAGGCGTTCCGAATGCGTCGCCTGCCTGCCAATGTGGACGAGAGCGAATGGACTGACTTTTATCGTCTGGGGATAAATACAACGTGCAGGAGTAGCCCAGGAACTATTGAAAATGGGCAGTTACTCAAAGTTTATTGAGGGTAAACAATCACTTGAGTGACTTGTTTGTGTGGACTGTAGTGGTGACTACAAGTCTGTTTCAAAAACGAAGCAGTTAAAAAAATTCATCAGAATATTATGGGACCGATATTCTCAGAAAGTCGGTGTGACGGCTCTAGCTGATGAGTGTGTTTGACTTAACTGTCCAGCAATCATCTAGCATGCGCCTTATGGCTAATCTGGTGTTCCGGCTCATTCGTCAAGCAAGAATTTTCTTTGCTACGTATTTTGGATAGTTTGTAGCAAGGTCAGCAAACTGATTCTGTCCACGTAGTATCCATGTGCTTTTGGGGCCGTTGGGATGCATCGTGCCAGCAATGCAGAATCACATGATTGGATGTGCTGAAGTTAAAGTTGTGAACAAAACGCAGCTATTTGCGTACAGCATTAATATTTTCCAAAAGTTCCAAATAAACAGGCTGATAAGTCAGGGTGATCCTCTTGGTTAGGCTAAGTTTGCGTTCAAGTGATGAATTGGAGATTTGTTGTGGTTAAAGATTGCCGAAGACTGAATCGGAGAGAAGTTGTCTTTGACTGCTTTAGGACTTTGGATTTCCATTTTGGGGAGAAAGGCTGTTCACGGACTCTTTGGCCGGAATCGAAAAAGCACCTCCTGAGAGGGGGGGCGGGGAGCCGGGCATCATTAGTGCTGGTTTTTGCAGCCCATACGCTGGTTTTCGTACTTGCGAGGAAGGCCGATAGTTTCTGTTTTTCAAAATCACAGCAACCAATTTGTTGCGGAGTAGTACCTCATCGGTAGGATTTGAGAAGATAGTTATCCGGGGGTTTTATGGTTTTTGGGTAGCAGGTTGAGAGTTGATTCAGTGAAACAGCATGCAGCCATCACTGGAAAGCCACTGAAAGATCAAAGTTCTGAAAATAACTAGAAAACTGATTTCCGTTATCAGTCCGAATTAAAGGAATTAATAGATGTCAATTGTGTCATCCTTATTTAGAAACACCCGTTTTCCTAAAATTGGAAAACGGAAGATGGGGCTTATATCGACGTCAGTGCAACAAATGTTGTCAAGTAAACTCCATCCGACATTAAAAAAACGTTCGTTCCAAAAATCAGAAGTCCGTGAGTGTGAAAAGCTAGAGCAGAGACTTGCTCTATCAGTGACGGATGTACAACGTCCAGACATAGTAGAGGATCAATTTGGCCCAGACTTCACACATCCAGGTCAACTTCTAATTGCATCGGACGCAGGGAGTGATGTTTATCTTCAACAGGTCGATATCACACCGAATGAACTATTGATTGCCGATAACGGTAGTTTTCTTGACTACATGGCAATTGAAAATCCTAATACTAGTTTTTCAGAATTTATAGTAACGAATGGGTCCGAGCATAAGTATGAAGAACCAATTGTTGCTGATGCTTGGTGGCTTTTTCCTACAAAGACCAATGACACTATTGCACGTCCAAGTGAAGATCTAGCTTCAACCGCTAATCTTACAACCACAAGACTGGCGTTGAATCGTCCGACGATTAGTATCGGCCCGTATGTTAACGTGCTACTAAATATTACCCCAGGTGATAGAGGCTATCTGTCATCAGACTTTTTTGGTGAGATTTCGTACAAGCAGGCGGACGGTGAACTCACGACATGGACATACAGCGCCTGGGATGGTTCAGGCAATACACAGAATGATTATGTTGGCCTCGATGATCTTCGAGAAGGCGGCTCGTTTTATATCACGAGTGGTCCCGGGTACGGCGGTGGGCCTATCTCATTTCGGAATACGTTGCAAGCGCCGATCACTGGGTTGAAACCAGGCCAGGTATTCCCCAGAAGAATTGCCGTCGTCACCGAAACGAACCCGAATAGTGGTGTTGGTGATAGGCATTATCTTGAATGTGAATGGTCAGCTGTGCCAACGGCACCACCGCTGATGACAGCAAACTACTTCGGTTATACGCATACGGTTAACAATGTTCCTCAGAATACGCATGACCCACTCTGGGTTGGGGGTATTCAACCCTCGAGTATGATCAGGTATCAAACCCAGATATCACCGCTCGATGAAAGCGATACGGCATTTGCTCAGGGAATCGCTATGCGAACGAACGGGCTTAATGTGACCGTTCCGCGTGCTGTGACAGATGGTGGTGCCGATGGTGCACCATCTCTTGGAATCATTCCTGGCACCGCAAGTGGAAAACTGGTGATCGGTGGTGATGGACAGCCTGAGGTCTTTGAAGCAGTGTTTAAAGACCACAAGAATGCTCGTGACAACAATGAAGACAATCCGTTTACCTTCTTCTTTGATGATTTCGATAATTTCGGGGCTGTTGAAGCGCAGCGTCAGTTTGGCATTTTTGAGGAAGAGTTTGAGACGAACATTGTCAAAGACCTTGATTGGCGATTTTTAGGAGTGGGGGGAACTTTCAGCCCGGCATATCTCGAAGGGCATGTTTCGAATGCGAGCTCACTAGTTTTCGAATTAGGCAGTACAACAAGCCTTTCAAGTTTGTATGGGAATAATGCAACAAATCCTGCATTAAGAGGACTCGACGGCATCAATGTCCCTCTTACAAAGCAAAATCTGGAAGACGGAACGGCAAGAAATGCCGTGCGAGTTGAAGACCTCGAATATCACGTTTATGTAAAGCCAACAGTGACCAACGAGGTGTACTTCGTCGCAGGTGCTGACTTCACGCGTGCAATTACCGTCGATCTTCTGTCTGAAGGTTCGTCCGTATTCGTAAACAATCCAATCAGGGTGCAGGATCCTCAGGGCGACATCGATCTGCGGGCAACGAATGTACATATAAATGCCCCAACCGAGACTAAAGATTATTTTATCTTGGGGAGATCGAATTCAGAGAATTCACCACGACTGCCGCGGGAAAGCGATCCTCAGGGAGGTGAGCAATCAACGCCAACGTTCCGTGGAACATTGCTTGACGATACGTCGACAACCCGGCCGGTAGCCCCAACAACAGTCTTGAATGGTAATGTTGTTGAGTCTCTGGCAGTGCTGCCCGGCCGAGAAGGCTACGGATACGATCCGACAGATCCTCCTCAGGTCACGATTCAGCCAGCCGAAGTAATTGTTGGAGAGGTCGAAGTTGTTCAGGTTTCTGGTGGTGTGAGCGAGTTAATCCTTGACGCAACAGGGGATGGCTACGTGGGCATCGGTGTTGGCAAGATGGAGTTTCTCCCTATCGAGTTCGGAACTCCACAGTTGCGGACGGTAGAGTCCATTAACAGGTTTACAAAAATCAGTGATACCCTTTCTGGCCAAACGATCACTGTCCCTGTACCAGAAGGTTACCTAGCAGCACCTGTAATTGCCATTTCGGCACCGGAGATTGAGTTATCTGTGTCGCGTATCGGCTATGGTGAAACGGCATCGGTCACACCCGACCAAACGTTCGGTAACGGCATTAAAAAAATTGAAGTAGATTTCAAAGGAAAAAACTACTCAAAAGTTCCCGACCTAACAATTCGAAGAATTGATGGCCTGCCAACCTTTACTTCGAGAATTCCAGACGAATATCGATCCGATCCGAAACTCGATGTTGTTAGTGCATTTGAGTTAGTAACTGAACCTATTGAGACCACGTCAAATAATACCACGATTCGAATAGGCACACAATATATTAGCGGAAACCTGCGAGCAACTGTTGATCTCGAAGCAAGTGGATTCGGACTTAATTTAATCGGGAATACGAAGGCGGAGTTAGAGGCTGATTTATCGAATTTCGAAATTATTGTATCTGGCGGACATGACCCCGGTCTTACGGTGAATGGCTGGCTGGTAACAGGTACCCCGGCAGCGGGAGAGATCGAGCAAGCGCGACTTTCACTAACTGAGGCACTTATCGGTACCCTCGCTTGGAAGGGCAACAGCCTCAATGATGGTGTTCTCCCCGAGGACGACGACTTGCAAAATTTTGGAAAGCATTATGAATTGGCCCCCGACGTTCAATTCATAGGGAGTCTAACTGCTGAGGTGCCACTCGAATTCGGAGTTGATGAAGATGGCGACGGACTCCCGGTCGACGGTGGAACTGATGGTGATCCGGTTGTTGTGGCTTTGGAAGGCGACGTATTCAAGGCATCGCTTAAGGAAGTTCAGGCCTATGCTGATGGAACAGCGCGATTTCCAATGGCGAAAGGGAAGTTTCGAGACGTTGACTATCTTTCGTTATTGAATGATCCACTAGATAATTATGTCACCGCACTCGCTTCAATAGATGGTCAGAATTATTTTCGCGTAGTACCTGAAAAAGTTGACGGCATTGATAACTTTTATATTGAAGCCACGGGTTCTCCCGGAGAAAATAAGATTGTTCTAGGTGCTGAGTTTGATAAGTGGACCCATATAAAAGAAGGCTTGCGTGTTGAGAATCCGGCCTTTCCGGGCGGGTCAGCCAAAGTAATTACTTGGTTTCAGGATAGCAATACGATTGTTGTGGATAAGCCACTTTCAGCGGCCATTGGGACGGTAGTTCGTTTTGGTCCAGCCAAAGCTAGGGTGGATGAATACACGCAGCAGTTTGCGATGCGTATGGCTAAGTATGACGATGAAGTAAACCCCGATCAGTATTTTGATGCCTCGAACCCAAGTGGTTTTTCTGATTTTAATCGCAATAAAGACAAGTACGGTCTTGGTCTTATCACCGAGCCAGCAGTATTAAGTGCCATTAATCCTGGTGATGTGCGATTTTTCAAGTTGTACTTCAACCCATGGTTTGAGCCGTACGAGAAGCGTTCAGAACTCGATCCAACTGATTTGGAAATCGGTGAAACGACAGGGCAAGTAGATCAGGAACTTAAGGCCTTCGCGACAATGGGTCAGGACCCAGCTCGGGGGCGGGCCGCCATCAGTAATGGGCAAATAACGTATACAGAAGTCACGCACCCAGGTTCTGGTTACACACAAACACCATCGGTTACTATAGGCGGCGGGACAGCGCAGGCGCGAGCCATTGTCACTGGCGGTGTGTACGAAATTAAGATGAAAGAGGCCGGGTTTAATTACAAAGGTGATGTGCTACCTGGCTTTGCTGCTGAAGTCCTTCGAGATACAAGAATTCCAGTTTTTGAAGCGTCGAGTATGCCATTTGGCGCTTCGCTACCTGTAGCAGACTTTATCGCCCGTAACACCTCAATTCGTGGTGGATCAATTGTTGATCCAGGGTATGGCCTGAAAATTATTGGGGCAGCAAACTCCCCTGAACTTGCGGGATTCATAAGCGATGATCTTGTCATTGAGGCTGGTGCAGCCCCACCGATTGAAGCCGCCGTCTTCGAGGCAGTTGTTGAGTCAGACGGCAGGATTTTGGGATTTCGTCAATTGAGTGGTGGTACAGGCTATCGAATTGCACCGAATGTAACGGTAGATCCGCCAATTGCTCCAAGTAGTGCAACTGCGATGGCTCACATTGATTCCTCAGCAGAAACAGTGAGTCGTATCGAAGTTGTTCAAGCCGGATATCGATATAAGAATGCTCCACGAGTTTTTGTCATGCCACCAACTCCTCGGGGTGAAGGGCGTACTGCTGAAGCTGTTGCAGTTCTTGGTCCCAGTGGTGAAGTAATGCGAATAGACGTTACTGATTCGGGATCAGGGTATCGCTCACCACCGGTCGTTAGAGTGCAGGCTATTGATGCATTTAATGTTGTCGAAAATGTTGATATCGCTGCGCACATAAGTGCAGATAAGTATGAAATGTACCTGAGTCGTAGTGACTGGACTGACAAAGAAAGAGGGTCAATTTTACTCCGACCGACCAATACACTGGGGAATGAAAATCAAGGTGGTGGAAGAGCGGACTGGGTATTTATTGAAGCTGCCGCTACAGACATGATCTTCGAGGGTGACGTTGCGGCAGATTCTGTAACGGTCCTCATGAATTCAACAAAGTCTGATCGGGCCTTTGCTCCTTATACGCTGACAACAGAGTCAACAGCAACGGGTCTGCAGTCGGGGACAATAGACGCCACTATGTTAGTGGTGACTATGGGTAATGATATTCCGACACCACTATCTGGCGGGACGTTGGAAAACCGTGTGTCGCTGCAAACGGACGTTGATTCACTTCGGGTAACAGCTGCCGAGTCTCAGGAAAACCCAAGAGGAGCATTTCCTTATGACATTCACATTGCTGAAGTCGATGGCATAAACATTGAAGCAGTTCCAAGAAGCAGCGGCAAAATTTCTCTGGATGTGCCGAATGGCAAACTCAATGTAAGTGCAGGGATTTTCACCGATGGCGATATAGCAATTAAAACAAGTCAGTTTAATCAAACGACACCACTCGTTACAGAATTCGGTGCAATTTCTATTGAGGCAAACTCAATCAACGTTCTCAATTCACTACTTGTCAAAGCAGCTCCTCTGGATGAACGTGAAACCGATATTTCGTTACACGCCACAAATGGAAGTATTAACTTACAGGGCACGATAAGTGGCCCCAATTCAATATTTTTACGCCAAGAAAGTACTAATACGGAGGATGGGGTTGGTGGAAATACACGTATTGAGACGAAGCAATTAGTAGTGAATGCTGTAGGTGACGTAGATATTTCAACAGACGTCTACCAGGTTCGTGGGGGCAGTGACGGCGGGGATTTCTCGTTAGTCGAAGCCAATGATATTGATGTGACATCGCTCCAAGTTCCCAACGGTACTATCCAACTTACTGCTGAGGGTGTTGATCGTGGCGGTGAAGCAATAAATCCAATTGCCTTAAAGGCGAGGATTGTATCGGGACAAGACCTCTTCGTTTCAGCGCCGAACGGGTCAATGAATATTGATGTAGATACATCATCTGATCTGAATCTTGGAATATTAGATGAGTTGCAAAGTGGTGTCGCGACTCCTATGGAAGCCGCTGGCTCTGTAAGAATCATAAACGCGAGTGGAGACATCAACGTTTATGATGGGCCAATTGCGGGTTTGAATGCAAAAGTTGTGAAGGCAGCATCCACAAGTAAATTGCCAGACGTCTACTCATATCAAGGAAATGTGCCTGGTGAATTTCCTTCTGAATTATCTGGCCCTGGTTCATTTCCAGCCTACTTATTTCAGGGAGATGAGTACGTCGATGTTCGAGTAGGAGACCGGCTGCTTGTGAAAGATCAGTTTTCTATTGATCAAGATCCAGGGCCAGATCGCATTAACGAATCGCGCGAAAATGGTATTTATGAAGTCATGCGGCTAGGCGGAGGCTCAGCCGGTTTTTCTGATTGGCTTTTGCGGCGTGTCATTGATGGTGATTCCCGTCAAGATCTACCATCAGGAACCTACGTTCGAGTCCGCGAGGGTAAGCATGAAAATCAACTATTCCAGTTGAACTACTCGGTCATGCCTGCATTTGGTGTGACGCGAACGCAGAATAGTCAGCTCGTCATTGACGCAGGAGTTGGTGGGCTTCTAGGCGTAGATTTGGATACGGTAGTAACGGGTGAGGGCATTCTGCCGGGGGCTCGTGTCACAGGCGTGGACCTTGAAAACGGTGTCGTGACTCTTGGTGTTGGTAATGGATATGAAGTCAGCACACCAGATCTATTGAATAACACCGTTACAGTATCTGCTGCGCAGGGAATGCTATTCGATGCGTTTGATGCAGCGGATCGCCGAGGTGAAAAAGCTCTTATTTCTGGTGACTGGTTCACCGTCGGGACAGAGGTCGAGAGTTGGGACCGAAGCACTGGTCAGTTGACACTTTCGCAGGGAGGTATTCTTGATTCAGCGAGTGGGGAATCAATAGCTCGGATTGGTTTTGTGACAGCGTCAAGCGACCGGGTCAGTCTCAACCCAGCTGTTCGAACATTTTTAGTGAATGCGGTGTCGAGTAGCGTGCAAGGTGGTGTTGAGCTCACAAGGACTATAGGCACAGATAAGTATGCAATGCACGCCCCGACAAGAAGTCAAAGTCAAAACACCACGACGTTTGAGTCAATAGACGTCAACAATCAGCCCGATTCTAGCGGCGACTTTGTCTTCAAAGGCTGGGCCGTGCAGCGTGGTGATGAAGTAATCTATTTTAAATCTGAGACTGAGACTGAGACTGAGACCGGGGATGTACCAACTCCAGATGATCCGAACCCTGATCAAATCACCAACCTCTCTAACACAAGCGATCTCCTTGTTGGCATGATCGTCACTGGCACCAATATTCCTGCTGGTGCACAGATTCAAAGCATTGATATACCAAACCAGACGATCACACTAACGACTCCAGTCATAGCAGGTGCTGGATCTACGAGTGAAACGTTTACCTTTTTGAGCGGAGCGTATCACTTCACTAAAGTTATTGATGTCAAGGATGGATCGGATGATCCTCAAGATGACATTGCTGAGGGTATAAAGAGGATTACCTTTGCAGATCGGATAGAACTGAAAGGGGACGCCAGTAATCCCTCGTTTGATCTCACTTTCCGGAACCGAACTCGTGTCGCTGCATCTCAAGAGACCCTGGATTGGGAATCGCTCTACCCGGGCATGAGTGCTTCGCTTCCAGGTAGCCCTGGGAATGTTGAAATCGCCGCGGGTGCCACGCTCGTCGGTTGGGATGAGGCTGAAAATTACGTCTTAGTTTCGAGTCCGATTGAAACCAATGACTTTAGCGTGACGGTTTCTACCCCAGGAGTAGGCTATTCAACGTTTCCAGATTTCAAAATTGGTGTGACTTTTGAAGAGTCACCTCTTAATACTGCGAATGGTGGCGCGACCATGGAGGGCTACGCGGTCCCAGATAAAAATGGTGGTGTTGCAGAAATAGTCATCACTCAGCAGGGCTATGGTTATAAAAGTGTGCCGGCGGTTACTATTGATGCACCACCGTTTGGCAGTACGCCCCTGATTCAAGCTGGTGATGTACCAGCCCCAACTGCTGTTGCCCCAGCCAATAGTCAAATCACCAACCTCTCTAACACAAGCGATCTCCTTGTTGGCATGACGGTCACTGGCACCGACATTCCTGCTGATGCAAAGATTGCCAGTGTCGATTCAGCAACCCAGATCACACTATCGGCTCCTGTCACAACAGGTACTGGGACCATTTCTCAGAATGAAACTGGTGATGTACCAGCCCCAGATGATCCGAACCCTGATCAAATCACCAACCTCTCTGACACGTCCACACTTGCTGTTGGCATGTTTGTCACTGGCACCGACATTCCTGCCGGTGCAACGATTGCCAGTGTCGATTCAGCAACCCAGATCACACTATCGGCTCCTGTCACAACAGGTACTGGGACCGTGGGTGATACGCTAAGCTTTTGCGCACAGCTTACCTTTAGAAAGGTTCAAGCTGAAGCACGTGTTGGATTTACGCCAACGTATCCATCGCAACTTGAATTTGAAAATATATTCGGGGGTGATGATAGCACTGTTCTCATGGCATCAAGTTTTACAGGCTACGATAACCTCATGCCTGGTCAAGGTGTTTACGGCGAGGGCGTCTCGCCAGGGACTGTGATTACGCGAATCCTGCCAGGCTTGCGAAAAGTCGAGGTAACGCCGGGTGGTTTGCCCACAAGGCTTGAGGCAACTAACCCAGGTATGCAATTCGACTCAGCAGGAAGTACCTATCACACCGATGGGTATGACAACGTTCTCAGGATGCCTGCAACATTTAATGAGTTTCACGCTCTGAGAGTGGGCCAACGAGTCACAATTACTCCGGGTCTGATTCAAGCTGGTGTTGTACCAGCTCCAAGTGATCCGAATCCTGATCAAATCACCAACCTCTCTAACACAAGCGATCTCCTTGTTGGCATGACGGTCACTGGCACCAACATTCCTGATGGTGCAACGATTGCCAGTATCGATTCAGCAAACAACAAAATCACACTGTCGGCTCCTGTCACAACAGGTGCTGGGGTCGTCGGTGAAACGCTTACCTTTGCGGATAGCACAGAAACCACTGTGATTACTGCGATCGATCCCCTCTATCGTGAGCTTGGTCTACGTGAAATAAGCAATCTAAGTGGACAAGGAAATGTAGTCAGCGTTGTTTTTGAATCACTGACGCAGGTTGACTTTGGCGTAATCAGTCGGACTGGATCAGGAGAAGCGTCTTTTGGAGTTGAGCCTTTCGGGTATCAGTCAGTAAGCGTGACAACATCCCGTGTTGCCAGTGGTACTGCGACGCTAAAGACAGATGACGAACAAAATGGTCGTTTCGAACTTGAGGTTAAAGATTTCGAGGAAACGAAAGAGTTTAAAACAAACCGGCAAATAACTGGAACAGGTTTGAACGATGGGTACCGTATTGCAAGTTTCGACGGCCGCAATATTCGTATTAAGTCAGCCAGTCTGACGCCGATTGACGGTAGCCCTGATACGTTTGAATTAGATGATTCATTTACGGCTTTTGGAAATCTCTCCATGGGAATGCCTGTCTTTGGTGAGACAGTTCCCGGAAACATAGAGATCAAGAATTTTGATTCCATAAGTCGTCAAATCACACTTCAGGGAGGAGACACGTCTAGCATTTCAGGAAATGTGATTTTTGGAAATCCATTTACCAACAAATACTTAGGGAATCTAAATGCGGTCACAGGTATTTCAGTTCACAGAGAAGAACCAACTACCTCGAGTGTTATTGCTGCATCAAATATACGAGATAGTGTTGACTACACTGTTGTAACAGATGGTGGGTCAGCAACTGACGCAGGTTCGCTTTCAAGGCACATACTGCTTGCGCAGCGTAATGAATATCATTCTTCTGAAGAATTCTCATCCACTACAGAAGCATTGGTTACCTTTTCGAATGCTGTAAGCAGCATTGAGCTGTCTGATCCGTTGCCAGCAATAACTACGAATAACATAACAATTGATGGTAGGAGAGCAGACGGAACTTCTGTAGAAGTCGTCGGTCGTTTTATTAAGCAAACAGAATCCGGTGACACAGTATTGTCTGACACGGTTGTTGATGGCCTGAGAGTCGTTGGTAGTGATGCTAGTGGGACAGTGCTACGAAACCTTCAAATCGGAGGGTTCCAAAACGGATCTACTATTTTAGTAGATGACGCTGACGGGGTGTTAGTGGATGGATTTACGATCGGTATTACGGGCGGTAGAGTACGAAGTTCTGCCGACTACGGAGTTCTGATTACGGGTGATTCAAAAGCAACATCAATACTCGATACAGAAATAGTAAGTTCTGAGCGAGCCGGTGTTCGGATTGAAGGTGAATCAACGCAGACCCGCATCCTCGGGGTTACGGTCGGCAAGAATTACGGAACTCAACTTGCGCCAGATGTGTTCTGGAATGAAGTGGGTATCGAAGTTGCGGCCAATGATGTTTTTCTCGGCCACATTGCAAATCCTTGGGAGGTTTTGGACGCTGATTCGCAGGGAAACACACCGCGTTTCCGTGCTGCTTCACTTGTCGAAAATAGTCGTTGGGTGGATCTGTCCCTGAGTCAAACGGAATGGACAAGCATCAAGACGGGAATGGCCATTGTGGGACAAGGGATAAAAGCGTCCTCGTTCATCGAGTCCATTGATGTTTTGAATGAACGGGTTTACTTGTCCAAGGCAGCTACAAAATCCGAAGAAGATGTATCAGTTCTTATCGGGTCACAGGCAGTCGGTGTGCTGGGTTCAAAAGAAGTGACATTTAATAATCTCACAGGCAGCGATCTCTATGTAGGGCAAACTGTTTCGATAATTTCTGGTATCAGTGCAAATGATGTTCTTAACACCTCAATTAGTGTGCTCAATGATGATGGGACTGTGCTACTCGCTGATAAGTTGCCTTCCATAGGGATGTACCAGCAGGGCGTACGGCTCGTTGAGTTTGGAGATTTACCAGGCAGTCTTGTTGAGTACAGCCGTACAGGGGTAAGTGTCGGTCTTTTCGGTCAAGTTTCAGCTAGTATTTCGGCAACAGTGCCAGAAGGTGGGAACGTTCTGACCATGGGCAGCGGTTTCAGAGGTTGGTCGAGTGTTGCTCCGAACATGAAGCTTTTCGTAAGCACAGGCAGTGATGTTCTGGAGTTCACGGTTAGATCTGTTGATCAGGTACAGAAACGCGTCTTGGTTAATGAGCCAATTCCACAAAGTTTTCTGAATGCTCCAGTAAGGTTTGATGCTGCAGACCGCTTTAGCATGCGAGCTACTAAGATTGCTAACAGTATTGAGGATGGTCTGCTCATTGGTGGCGGTTCGGACCATCGAATTGGTGTTTCTACTGGAGATGTTGCACTATATGGAAGCCAGTCAGATGCTCTTACTGACCAATCCGGTGATCAAGAAGTTTTTGAGCTTTCATCGTTTCGGCAAAGTAACGTTAGCGCAATACCAACCTTCGTAGACGAGGGGCTTCCAGCACAGAGAGAACTGCTTGCCTTTAATGTAGATTCAGGCGCTAGTACATGGCTGCGCGAGTTCCTGCCGGACGATTTAGACGATGGGTATTACCCTGTCTCGTCAACTATTTCAGTGCATGGTAAGAATATTCCGTCCAATGTGTTGGCGGAGGGTCTAGTTGTCAGCAATAACCTAGTCACACGACTTGTCACCAATCTCAGTTCTAACGCCGTACAAGCATTTTCTGGGGGTACTGCTTACCTTGGGACCGGCGTTTTCGTGGCATTGGAGCCCGAAGATGTGCAGTCGGGCGATTTTGTTGAAGGGGCAGGCATCTATCAATTTCTGCAAGTCGAGACCGTTCTTAGAAAAGTAGATTTTGAAGAGTCGGGCTTCATTGCACTCTCAACTCCTCTCGAGGGGCTCGATACTGGCTTGCTCCCTACGCCGTTGGTCGATGCTACTCCGCAAGTGATTCGCTTTGTGGGTCGGAGTAGAGAGATGTCGAATCAGGTGTTTTTGAATGGTGGGTTTGGTGTTTCTGTTGTGGATGGGAATCCCTCAACGCAACTCTATAACACGGTCGTTGATTCCTGGAGGATTACTGGGAACTACATAGATTTAAGTTACGACATTGCCAGAGCACAGTTTGTTCTTTTGCCGAATGTTGCTGGTTCACTTAGTCCACGAATGTTTGCAACTCTCTTTGGCCAAGAAGATGATGGGTCTATCCAATATAGCGACTTCGATAGGACAGATAACTTCGGGAATCAGTACGCAATAGAACAGGAAGTGTCATCAGATACAGACGATGATCCGTTCGACGGAGAAGATCCTGGTGGAGGTGGTGGCGGAGGTGGTGACGGAGATGGTGACGGAGATGGAGACGGCACGCCACCAGAACCAGAAGTACCAATTTGGCCAGGTGTGCCGTTCTAGTTCAAACATGAGAAGTTTTAGAAACGTTTCAATACCACAATTCAAACACGTAGTTTATCACGCAGGATTACAAACATGTCTACAAAGACAAGTGCGATTAGCAGGCTCTTTAATCGGATAGCTTCAGGGTCAAGTCGCTCACTACGACGACAAAACGCTCGCGTTAGAGGCGGGCACTATAAAACGCATCAAATGGAGCAACTTGAAAATCGCTTGGCTCTCGCGGTAGATGTTGTGATTGGTCCTTCCGGAGCAGGTGAGGAGTGGATTGCAGTTGTGGCGGATGAGGGAAGTGACGTTTACCTCAAAAAGGATGCTACATCGAGAAATGAACTTCGCATTGCAGACAATGCGAGTTTCCTGACGAACCTTGATCCGATCGAAGACATTGATGATTTCGACTCGATCTATGTCTTTCATGGTCAGAGAGTTGAGCAGCAAGTGACATTTCCTGTTGGACCCGGTTTTGATCCAAATGTCGGGTTGCTGCCAACAACGTACGATTCACCCGGGAAAGAAGCACTTACTTTTGTACTCAATGCTCGTACATTGGATACAGGCGAGTCGGTGGATGGGACGATAGACCTTGGTGATGGTGCCGGAGGAACGTTCCGGTTTCGTAATGTGGATGTCGACGGGAATGGTGATTTTTCCGAAAATACCTGGGAGGTGGTGGGCAGTCCTGGCAGCGTAAGCGTCCAGTTTGGAAATTCTGGTGCGTTTCGAACAATCACCGTGAATTCACCCGTGTTAGCTTCTGCTGGCAATGCGGAAATGCCGATGCTCAATCTTAACTATTCTTATGAACGAGACGATGAAGTTTTCTCTCGGGTTGGACTTGCCCAGCCTAGCAATGAGCAGACCTTCCAACTATTTGATCCAAGCACACACCAACTTGTGCCGGGTACGCTTCAAGGTCAGGTGATCGTGCACTTTGGCAGCCTTGATGGCGTTCGTACTGATCAGCCAATAGTCTTTCAATCGAATACAACTGGATTCGGTGATGTTCCGCTTAGTTTTAATAACAGAGCGTCGACAGGAACGTTCAGTGCAACGGTATTCCATGGCGATAGTAGTACTGAGATTGGGCCCGAAATAATAAGTATCTCTGGAGAAATTAATACAGAGACTGGTGTGCTTACGCTGGTGACGAGAACTGATGGCGCAGCAATCGTTAACAATTCTAGAGCCTCCGGCAGGCCTGCTGGTCCTGTTGCAATTCCTGTTTATCTAGACAATGTCAGTTTTGCGGTGCGAGACCTTACGCCGCTAGACGACGGCACGGATATCCTTGGTTCAGATTATGATGTGGCAGCGAATGATTTAACGCTCTTTCCTGGTGCCACACTAACCAATAATTTGATTGCAGACTTAGCAAACATTGGCTCCGTTATCGAGATCGAGAGCCCAATTCAAAATAGTGGGCGTGTCTCACTCTCTGCCAATGTGATTTCCGTAGATAGCGGAATACGCGCACCGGCCCTATTCGAGATTCCTGGTTCGTTTAGAAGTCCATTTGGGACGTTCTCCGAGCAGGTGCATATAAATGCGTCGGTCGGTTCAGGATCTTTCGATCTGCGAATTAGTGATGATCCGCAAACTGGAAATATAAATCGTAGCGAGCTTATTATAAGGCAGGGTGCGTCATTTTCAGACCTGACGAACGTGCTGGATCAGGAGCCGGCAACGCTTCCGCAAGCGAACGAAGTTTTTGTTGAGGTTGCCGATGGAGATATCTTTGTTGAGGGTAGGATATCTGCTGATAACCATACCTATTTCATGAGGTCAGGCGTTGGTTCTGAGGTTGAAGGGCCCTATGTCTTTAAGACTGCCAGTAGCATTACGGGCGTTCAAACTGGCGAACTTGTTGGTGGTTTGCTTAATATGGTGTTAGCAAACGATACGTTAGGCCAAAACTTCGATTCGTTTCAGACGCTTGTTTCGACTGTAGATTTGGAAACATCAGTCGACCGCCTCAGGATGCAGGCAGGGACAAGAGCGAACCATTCTGCAGACCTTCCATTCCCGTTTGATATATCGATACGAGAATCTGGAAACCTCATTGTGGACGCGGTGGCAGCCTCGTCTGGTATGATCGACATTGAGACTAGTGGAGATCTGTCGCTGGTGTCATCTGTGAATTCAATGGGCGGAATAAAGCTTCAGTCCGGTAACGACCTTACACTCACGTCACCGATCTCAACATCTTTTGGTTCGATTGAAATTACCGGTCCGCAGGTGACAGTAGGTAGTTCTGTTCGAGTTTTTGGCCAATTTCCGAACGAGCTAAACACGGATATTGCTATCGAGGCAACAGAAGGCCAGCTTGTGATTTCAGACGCACTTGCGGCAGTCAATGGCGTTGAATTATTGGCAACAGGCAATTCTGGTGGCATTAGTGGTCAAGGTCGAATTATTGCTGACACGGTCGAACTGACTTCATCAGGTGATATTATTGTACGCACTGACGCGAACGGAATAACGGCGCGAACACCTGGCGTAGTGCGACTCGACGACTTGTCCGCAGCAGCCTTTGATGTTTACGAAAGTCTAGACGTTTCAATAACGGCACACGGCCTCGATGCAGTTAAAGATATCGGTTTCGGAAAGCAAGCAGTAAGTCCCGCTCTCTATGCTGATGTAACCAATGCGGTGAAGCTTGCTGTTTCTGCTCCCCAAGGTGGTATTGATGTACGGCACCGTGGTACTCAAACTCTTGAGGTAGGAGATGGTGAGGCAATTGCTGGGTCACAAGACACTGGGATAGGAGTAATGTCTGCTGCGGGCTCTGTTGTTATTCGATCAACTTCAGCGAGGGAAATGACGGTCTCGGATGCACCCTCTGCAACAGCGGATGCAATTAGGGTGCGTTTCGCAACAGCTGAGCCGCTCCCCGAAATCAAAGATTTTTTAAGAACTGACCCGACCTCACAGTTTTTTCCATCTTCCCTGCCTGGTGTCTACCCAACGGCACTGACAACAACTATTCAAATGAACCCCGCTGACAAAACACTCCGTAATTTTGGGGGAGTTGTGGCAACCGATATACGTTTGGGCGACACCATTTTGCTCAAAGACGGAATCGCTACTTATTCAAGTGCCGATGTTGAACAGAGTCCAGATTCAGAATTTGAAGTCATTATGCCCGAAACTTTTTCTGAATTAGCCGATTCTCTTATTGGTAAAACGGTAGTAGGCGGATCGTTTGCAGTAGGCACAAAAGTCGTTTCCTACGATGAGTTGACGAGGGTTTTGGAGGTTAACAAGGCACTTGTTGTGGGTGTAAGTACCGTTGACGAGGTTTATTTTCTTGATGTCGATGCCAATAAAGCAAATGGAATTTATGGGATCGTAGGTGTTGAGTATCAGAGTGAATCTTTGATGACATTGACACTTAAGCGTTCGACTGCATTTGACCAGACTGGTGAACTCAATGGGCGACGATACGTACGAGTATCCGATGGCTCCAACGACGGGAAGTCTTCGTCGGCCGGCAAGGTGTTTGCATCAGATGGGTTTGAAAATCAGGATAACAACAGTGAGTACCCGACGCCGCTTGTTGTCTCACCTGTGCAGTCACGTTCCGGTTTCATCCTTGCGAACGCGATTACCACGCAGACCTTACCAGCTGAAGTATTGGGTAACGGCGATATTCTTGCCACGTCGAATAGGAATATCGCCTTTGACTCACAGTACTTCGATGACGTTGTTCTCACCGAAGGTCGACGTGTCTTGGTAAATCAAAAACTCACTGGAGGGTCGACAACGGATCATTACGGGGTCTATGAGGTTGTATCAAGTGGCAGTGGGATTTCTAAGTGGAGGTTGTCACGTTACAACGGAATCGATGAGGATGGTGATGGAGTCATCAACACTTTCTATACCGGCACTGTGGCTCTTGTTCAGGGTACCCTGAGGACAGGTTTCACTGGTCTGATGTATGAAGTTGGTTATGAATCAATTAATAAAGCCGAGCTAATATTTAGAGAAATAACTGATTTCCGTGAGGTGGCTACTAGCGACGGCGGCACGTATTTGACAGAAGAATTCAACTCTGTTGAGCAGTACAGAACCGATATTGGTACCGATTCCGTCGTTGGCACGGTTACGTATCAGGTATCAAGTGATGCTGGTACGAATAACGACCCAGGCTCACTGGGACGAATTTTGAGGGTAGTGCAGAGTAATTCAGCCGTGATCGGCCGACTGAATCTTCCGCAATATGCAGAGACAAAATTTCATGATTCTGTAGAAAGGATTCAACTCACTCAAGAACTTCCAATTATTAATCTGCCGATAGAACTTATGCCAACGTCGGAAATTATAATCGATGGTTCAAGAGTAGATCGCACGCGAGACGGTGCTGTGGTCCGGTCGGGTTCAGTTCGAAATCGACTTGGCCCAGATTCGCCATCTGCCAACCCATCTGCTCGCAGGCTGGTTCGAGGTGCAGGAGAGGAATTGGATTTCGAGCAAATAGATGGCTTGGTGTTCGGGCCAGGGGCTGAGGGCTCGGTTGTTGCTAATTTCACGATCGGTGGGTTTACAAATGGTGCTGCTATCAAAGTCGCCGGCGCTAGCAATGTTCTAGTTGATAACGTGAGTTTAGGGCTTGATAGGAGTGGTTCGGCAATGCCGAACAAATTTGGAGTTGAAATCCATCAGGCTATGGGTGCTAGTCACGCAGAATTCACAACCGTTAGGAATTCATTGATTGCATCGAGCACAAAAAACGGTGTTTCACTTGGTGCAAACGTAGACAATGTGCGACTTGTTGGGAATGTAATTGGTATGACCAGGCCTAGTGCGATTTCGGTTGGAAATGAGGTAGGTGTTGTCGTTGATACTGGTGATAGAGGTGTTTCCCACATTGGTGTTCGTCAAATAAATCCTTCTGAACCAGTTGTCGGCTTGCCTGTGACACCATTTGAGTCGTACCCGGGCGACCCTCCTGGAGAAGTTTTGCCAAAATTAAACGATCCAGCTCCAACATCAAAAGTGTTGGTAGTAAAAAATTCAGGGACAGACACCTTCGAGCCCGGCCTCGAACTCTTTGACCGCACAGCGGATCGTAAGTGGACAGTCCGAAAAATTGAGTTGTCAACCGACGGACTCAACTATGAGATGACGATCAAAGGGCCGCTGATTGAAGAGGCCGACTTCGGTACGCCACTCGCTCTTGAAGCTGGTTATTTTATTGATGCCCCGCAGCGGGCTGAAACTTTAATGTTGCCGTCGGGTGTCGATCCAGCAAGGCTTTATATTGGCCAACAGGTGGGCTCTACCGTTGCTGGCGTATTTGAGGTTGGGACGTATATTTCTTCGATTACTATCTTGCCACCTCCTATGCTGCCGCTGGTCGCTAGTCAGTTTGGTCATTATGGTGGTGCTGTTGAGATCGGTCTGTCGAGGCCAGTAGCTCTTGCAGCTCAGACAGGACTTCTTTTTCAGGCTCCTGATAGAAACATCATTGGGTTTAATAGTGACGGAATCATTCTGAAGAGCGGGTCAAGTAGCATTATTTCAACTGATGTCACTTCTTCGAATTTTGATGGTATTCGTATTGAAGGTGCAGGTTTTCTACCAGGTCCTCAATCGGGTAATGTACCAGCTTCAACTGCTGGTGCCCCAGCCAATAGTCAAATCACCAACCTAGACACAAGCGATCTCGCTGTTGGCATGATCGTCACAGGCACCGACATTCCTGACGGTGCAATGATTGCCAGCATTGATTCAGCAGACCAGATCACACTATCGGCTCCTGTCACAACAGGTACTGGGACCGTGGACGTTACGCTGAACTTTTTTCAAGGCCAGCACATAATCGGCGGCGCGAAAGGCACCGAACTATCGTCTGAGAGCGTGACGATTAACGCGAACCTCGGTTCCGGATTGAGTTTCACGGACGCCTTTTTCGCTGGTCTCACTAACGACGATGCGAAGCGAGACCGAATGGATCAGGTGAAGATCCAGGGCAATATCTTCGGTACAGATTTGTCCTCAACGCCAGGTCTATCCAACGGCCGTGATGGTGCAAGCAATATTGTGATCGATGAGTCATCGATGGCCAATGAGTATCAAGAACGGACTGGTCGGGATGTTGGCACGGGCCGGTATGAGGCGAAGTACCGACCAGAGGATAATCCTGATCAGCGAGAGGAACTCGAAGAGTTTGAAGGGTTTGACATAGAGGGCAACAACCATTTCACTGGCGATCCGATCACGATCGTTGGGCCAGGTCCCGGTTTCCCTGGGGATGACAGCGATAGGCCTGGAATGCCGACACCACCGTTCATGCGATAAACTATCAATGCTGTCGATCGAGATGCTTACGGCAGCGTGATGATGACACCACCCGGGTTTTCAATATTATTTGTATTTCCGGGAGCACCGCCAACTTCAAATGCCGTTGTTATGTCTAAAGAAGTTGTTGATGTGCCGGTCAAGTCAATGGCGATGCCCGGACTCAATATAAAGTCAAGCGGTTCACTTGCAGATCCCGCACCCGCTATGACTGGAGTCGATAGAGTGATCTGGGTTGGTGAATCGATGCTTGCAATCGTTGCACTGGCAGGAATGTTGGTGCCAGTGACGAACATGCCAACAGTGAGAGTGGAAGTGTCAGAGAGGTTGGTGATTTCGCTGTTGGCAGGGGCAGCAACCGCTGGGTCTGGCACATCACCAGTGTCAGCTACCGTCAGTCCTTCTGGCACGGCAGAGGTAATGCTGTCAAACGTCATGTCGATGTCGTTGGCATCAACCAATAGTGCGGGCTGGCTCGTTGAAAGGTTGGTGAGTTGACTTGCTCCACTAACTAGAATTGTTTGAGTGCCACTAGGATTGAGTGATTCAAACGAGACAGCATTTGTTCCTTGTGTCAAAACCCGAAGATTCGTAAACCTTGTTGGTCCAGTGTTTTCAAGCAGCACGCCATGTGCTCCAGCCGCACTCATGTTGATGAGTGTATTTGAGAAGAGGTAATCGCTGGTGTTCGTGTTATCGACTAGGCGAATTCCATTTGTGGCACTAGCTAGGTTGATGAATGTGTTCTCGAACGTGATCACTCCAGGGTCTGCCCCAGAATTGGAATCGAGAAGTATTCCGTTTACTGCTGCGCCGGTAATTCTCGTATCAGTGAATGTAATTATTGACGCCGAGTCATCCACTCGAATGCCGTTGGTGCCATTTCCGGTTGAATTGAGTCCCGTCATTGCGATAGTCGCGTCCTGAGCGGTGGTAATGAAAACACCGTCAGCGGAATCATTAAGAGGGAAAGTTCCTGGGCCAGTAATATTGATATTGCCACCCGTAATATCTCGAATGTCGGTTATGAAATTATTTCCAGAGGCAGGTGGTGCATTTTGGATCGTGCCAAAGAAGTTAAAGGTGGGTGTTCCTTCATTGATGAAGATTGCGGAGTCACCATCACTCTTTGTAATGCCGTACGCGTACGTTGATGTGTCGACAGTTGTAATATTTGTTGTTGACTGGTCATTCTGAACAAAGATGGCAGTGTTCTTACTGTCTGCAAGCGTGACATTGCCGATGTTTGTGGTGCCACCCGCGTTTTCAAGAATAAGGATGCCCTGTCCTCCAATGTCAAGAATTTGATTGGCGACAGTTGTTCCTGGTGGTGCACTTGTTGCAGCAAGGTTGATAGTGCCGCCGGTACGGCCAGCTACAGAGATTAGTAACGTCTCGAAGTTGCCATTCTGGTTGATATTATTTGAAATGCTGCCGTAGTAATCAATGTTCACATCACCACCACTAGAAGGAATTGCTTCTGGTGGATCTGGTGGCGTGGGGAGTGGTTGTATTTCGAGACCGACTTGAAAGGACTGAGCAGTTGTGAGGCTGATTGCAGTGTCTGAAAATTCAATGCCACCGGTAGGTACGGTAGCATTATTAACCGGATTGCTTGCGATAGTTCCTGGTATTGTTGTGGGCAATGGATTTGGCGGTGAAATTGGCGTTCGCTCCGTGGCTATGCGAACACCACGCTGGAGACTGCTTGTGCCATTGCCGGTGATTGCGACGTTTCGCACAGAACTACCGCCACCTGCGGAAATAGCCGAACCAAATGGGTTTGATGTTGTGCCAATAGGCTGAGCAAGTCCTCCATTGGAAAGGTCGCCAGAAGCATCGATACCAATCTGTGATCCAATGATTGAAAGATTAGCGATCGTCGCACCCCCGGCCGGCCCAGCAATTGGTGATAGTGTCGGATCAGGCGGTGCCGTATTTCCGGCAGTGCCTGATCCAGGTATTAACACACTTGCGCCAAGGCTGTTGCTCAATACAGGATTGCCGGCGGTGAGAGCACCAATTGTAAGCAGTGTGGAACCATTGATTGGCTGAGTGCCAATCGTGAGTGGGCCACCACTTCCTACAAGAAATTGATTTGGTGCTCGAAATCGAAATTCATCGGTGTATGCGTCAAAAGTACTTGTGGCATTACCTTGATGGACGTACGTAATTGTCCAGGCTTGTGTTGCTAGATTGTCAGTACTGCCATCGATTTGGGCAGCAGCGAGTGTCTGAACCGGATCTTCAATAGTGCCATTGCCACCAGGCAGAGCTGTGTTGTCTACATGAACAACCTGCCACGGTTCATTGTTATTTGTTGGATTGAAGGCAACAATTGGAGTTTCATTCGCCCTGACAATGTGTTCATTGCGAAACATCGGCTGTTCCATTTGATCTGGAACATTCCGCCGACGGCTTCCACCCATTCGGTAGGTCAAACGAGCAAATCCGGTTGAGTCAAAGAAGGAGTCGTTGTTGTACTGAAGTGAAAAGTCCCAGTTTCTTGCAAACGTGAGATCAAGTCTGGTGTAGACACCGCCAAAGAAAGGGACAAGGTCACCACCGTTTCGGTCACCACCAATCTTGGTGTAGCGAGTGTTGCCGAATGTGTAGCCACCAACATTGATCATTCCTGCCCAGTCGGCGAGTGCAGGAACATACGCACCAAGTTCGAAGTCAGCTCCACCGAGTGCTGCACTGAGACCATTCTGTCCCAAGATATAGTGTTGATAGAATGTTCCGCCCGTTGTCCCATGTGTTGAGAGTTGGTTCCCAGTTCTGCCCACTGGAATGTATCCATTGCTGCGAATATTGCCCCAATCTGTGAGGTATTCACCAGAAATACCAACCTGCTGGTAGACATGCCCAAACTGACCAAAAATTGCTCCAGGGATGCCAATCGTTGAGTTTTGAAATAAATCGCCGTCGTAATCCCAGTAAATTCCGAGACCGAGTAGGGAGCCACCGTTGAGCAGCTGTTTTCGGACTGCACCCACGTTTGAAAAGAATCCACCGTTAACAGAGTAGTGGCCTCGCAGATCAGCATTCCAGATGCCACCAAAATCGTCTTGAAGGGTAGGGATAAAGCCACCTACTGTCGCGTAGCTCCCAACATAACCCAACCCGCGGTCGGCACCGTTGATCCCATAGTATGTGTAGCCTGGTCCGTTGTCACCGATACTTCCAATGTTACCAAGACGCTGCACGGCTTGATTTGCCAGGCCCTGTGCATCTGCGTGGGGAACTACATAGACAGACATCACCAACGCACCGATGACGGTTATTATGTATCCGCTCAAATTTTGTTTGCTGGTGGTATACATGGCTTGCTGGTTTGTGGTCTGACTAAGTTTTTCTAATTTTTCAAAAAGAGAATGCTTTACTGAGGTGGTGTAGGCACAATGAGAGTTGAGTTGTAATCGACCGTAGTTGTTGTCGATTCAGCACCATCAACAGGGGAAGGGTCTTCCGTAACAGTTACACTGTTGTTGATGGACGAAAAATTTGTCCCGTTTATAGCTCGGATCCGGATGCCTTGGCCTTGGTTCTGCGGGTCAAGAATTCCACCTGTTACAGCTGGGAACGTGGCAGGATCTCCTGTTCCAGCAATGCCACCAGTGGTTGTCAATGTGATGTCACCTGACGTAATGTCATTTGCAAAGATATTCGCTCGCACAACGCCTTGGCTTATTACAGTTATTGGAGCTACGGTTGTTGCATCCATATCGCCTTGAATAACTATGCCACTTCCAGTTGCAAAAATGGTATTGTCTCTAGCTGTCAGGTTGTTGAATGCGCCAGTCGCAGCACCACCGCTATAAGAAAGAGCATTATCTGCAATTGCTTGTATCCCATTAACTGCACCAGATATGTTCGTGTTGTCGATCAACACGGTTGAGGAATTGAATGGTGACAGTGCGCTAACTAGTGCTTGGGATTCAATGCCAATAGCACCGGTGTTACTCAAGGTAGATGACTCAACACGAAGGTTACTGTTCACGACTTCGATTCCTGCATCGACAGCATTAGATATTCTTGAGTTTTGGACCAGGATGAATCCTCCTGTGCCAGCAGTGGTTGCCCCGATTCCTGACCCAGAAATACCGGCTTCGTCAGAGCCGAAAATAGTCGAATCAATCACTCGAAGGTTCCCGCCTAATCCATTCACACCTGTTGTTTCTATTCCGTTGTCACCAGACTGAACAATGCTGATGCCAGTGAGGATTGCAGAGCCATCGAGTGCTGTTGTTGGAAGGATTGGATTGAGCTGAATGCCATTGGCGACAGTGGTAAGTATTTGACCGCCAGTCATCTCGAATTGAGCATTGCCAGTTACGTCTACACCAACAAGTGAATTTGAGATGTCGGTGTTTTCGATGGTGACTTCAGTTGTTCCCTCCATGCTAATACCGGTTGAAGTTGGAGTTGCACCGCTGGCAAGCGTGCCATTGATTGTTGAATCAGAGGCTACGATTGTGCCAGTTGCCAGTAGTGTGCTGCGAATCCCTGCATCGCCACTACCGGTTATCTGTGAGCTCCTAATATCAACAGAACCGTTACTTGCAGTAACAATTCCTGAATTTGTCGAGTTAGTGATGTTTGATGACGTAAGTTCCAGCCGTGGGTCGTTTGTTCCTACGAGCCGAATGCCATCGGCTCCAGATCCAGAAATTGTTATTGAGTCAGCATCAATAATGCCAGCACTTGTCTCGATGGCTGAACCGGAAACGTCTGTAATGCTGACACCGGTCAGGCTTGTTTCTCCGGTACCGTTATTTAACAGACCAAAACCGGATTGATTGCTCAGGGCGACATCACCATTGATGTCGTAGCTTGCTGCACCCTCGATCAAGATGCCCGTCTGACCGTCTGTAATGGTAACGTTGTTAATAAAATTCCGGCCAGTTGTAGATTTGGAATCAATACCCACACCTGTTGAAGCCCTGATATTGAATCCGGAAATTGTTTCACCGGTTTGTGCTGCCGGAATGAATATGGCGGTATCACTCGCTTGTGGAATAAGCGTTGGGCGAAGAGAAGAATTGACATTTAAAGAAACCAGAAGTTCACCGCACTCAATCGTTGGAATTGTTTGGGGTGATCCCTCACCGATGAGGTATTGATTCGATTGCTGGAACGTGAACATGTTCGTGTTCGGAGGTGGCGTTGCAGGGTTGTTGCTGTAGGCAATGGAAGACGAATGAACAAATATGATGTCGTATTGGTTAGTTGCAATAGTTTCTGCAGTAGGAACGGTACCCGGTGGGTTGCCACCAAGGGCAGCTACTGGATTTGTAATAGAGCCATTGCCCGTTGCCGCTGATGTGGTGGTGTTGTCAACATGGATAACTCGCCACGGCTGCCCGGTAATTGGGTTTGTTGCAACAACCGCATTCTGCCTAGCGCGAACAATATGCTCATTTCGCATCATGGGCTGTTCCATCTGATCAGGAACATTGCGTCTACGGCTCCCACCGAGCCGATAGGTCAGCCTGGCAAATCCTGTTGAATCAAAGTACGAATCATTGTTGTATTGCAGTGAGAAGTCCCAGTTGTTGACTAAGGTCAAGTCGAGGCGCGTGTAAACACCACCAAACCAAGGAACAAGGTCAGCGCCATTGTCGAGCTGGTAACGAGTGTTGCCATACGTGTACCCACCAACATTAATCACTCCAGCCCAATCAGCGAGGCCAGGAAGATAGGCACCGAGTTCAAAGTCTGCACCACCTAAGGCGGCATTGATTCCTTGCATGCAAAGAACATTTCTGGATACAAATTTTCCAGTGCTCTCTCCAGTACTCCCAACAGGAATGTAACCATTTGAACGAATGTTGCCCCAGTCAGTGAGCAACTCACCGGATACACCTACTTGGTTGTAGGAGTATCCTCCTGCAAAATTCATGGGGTCGACATCTCCAATGATTTGATCTGAATATTGGTTTTGGTCACCGTCATAGTCCCAGAACACTCCGAAGCCCAGTAATGAGCCACCGTTAAGTAGTTGCTTACGGACCACACCAACATTTGAAAAGAAGCCACCATAGTTTGAGAGGTGTCCGCGAGTATCAGCTGCCCAAAGTCCACCGTAGTCATCTTCCAGGGCAGGAAAGTATCCACCAAGAGTCATGTAACTACCACGGTAACCGAGCCCTCGATCAGCACCGTTGACTCCGTAGTACATGCGGCCGGCTCCACCCGCCTTAAGAGTTCCTATCCCTTGGGCTGCCCGATCAACAAGCCCATCATTCTGCATTGGTGCTTGGCCCAACTGCCCCATTGCAACCGTAGGGGCAAGCACAAGCAACGTAATGGCCCACAATGGGAGATACCTGCTGCTGGAATATTTGAAAAGAAACCCGCTGCAGCCACGAATACATCGAGGCGGACGTGCCGTCTGTCTGCTTTGCTTGTTGCGAGCGATGTTCATCGTGGTTGTATGAAAAAGGAATCGAAGGTCTACAAAGTCTGCCGTCAAAGTCTTCTTTCCACGAAAACTTCTTTTGATTGATCGTCTTGCCGTGACCCGAACCATGAGAATTTCCGGCAAAAGGTTCGGAATCAGAAAAGCAACCCGATTCTTCCTAGATTGCCTGGTCGGCGTCGTTGAAGAGTGGTAGGCAATACATGAGAGAAAAGAAGCGGAATAACGTCCTTATTCTGTTCACTCTTTCTCGAGAGGGCTTAACTCGCCTGGTGCCTCAAGTTTCCCAAGACCCCCTCAGTAGCCAAAGGCATTAAGCGTCAACAATGCGAAATCGACTCACGGTGTTGGTCATGCCATCAATGGCTTCTTCCATATGAGCAGATGCCTTTCGGAATTCAGCAAGGGTTTCAGTGGCAGCTTTCGAATTATCAGAAAGAGAAACTAGGTTTTCGGCAATTTGAGTGGCACCGGAAGTCTGGGCTTGCATGCCCTCGTTGACCTGATCAAAGCGTTGATTCAATCCCTGCACTTTATCGATAACAGTAGAGAACTGCTCGCTGATGCTGCTGACCTTTTGAACACCTGTTTTGA
>WLWF01000888.1_pt1 | contig 27181 bp, 20 predicted proteins | sample 6718331 | NCBI WGS metagenome assembly WLWF01 (sample SAMN12718692, study PRJNA515312) | sponge metagenome | isolation source: marine sponge | host: Mycale hentscheli | place: New Zealand: South Island, Marlborough, Capsize Point | collected 2003-05-01
AAAGAACCGTTGTAACAGACTTATATTTAACCTCCGTATCTTTATGGATATAAACATGTTCTTCGGGTTCTAACCAAACCTTTGTCTCTCTCTTACTTGCCATTGATTATTTTTTCAATTTCAACATCTTTTTTTGTGGGACAATCATCACAATAAGTTATGTCTAGAATTTTTTGTATATCATCATCTACACCAATTAAAGCTTCGGATTTACCAATATAATTGATAACCCCTTGGTACCCTTCTAATTTAAATCTTTCAATTAAGACTTCTTTGTTTATAAATCTTTTATTAAACCCCATTATAATTCACTTTCTTTTAATTTGTAAGCACTTTTCATAACATCTATAACACCCTTCCTACCAAACTTTTCATGTATTTTAGCGATGTCATAATCTTTTTTCATCTTTATTATTTTAATTCTATTAAATAATTTACCAACATTCAACTTTGCATAATGTTTTTTCGCATCAAACCAAGCATCAGAGTCTAATAAAATAATTACATTTGATGATGATTTGTGGAAAAGAGAATTCATTAGTTTGTCAGATATTTTTTTACCTAGTATTGGTATTGAGTTGTGAACAACTAGATGGTCAAAGGGTCCTTCAACTAAGTATATATCAGAATCCCAATTTAAACAACACTCATTAAAAATAATCTGTTCTTTATCTGAGTCAGGGTTAAGGTATTTTGGTCTTGCGTTAATATAGGTCCTTGTTACCCAATAATTTAACTCATTATTAATATCATATGATGGTATCACAACTCTAGAATCGTATTGTCCTCCACTAACAAATCCCATTTTAAATTTATTAATAATTTCTTCTGATAATTTTCTTTCTTTAGTTAGATAGTTCCAAGCTTGTTTATATAAGAGTGACTTAGGGTTACCCTCTTTAAAAGAAATATAATTTTTTGGTAATACTAAGTCTTCAATAACATTAACATCTTTTACTTTAGCTTTAAAATCATCCAAATTATAACCAATCATTTTTAGTTTCCTAACTTGGTCTTTGGTAGCAAAACTTCTGAATAATTTTTTTAAACCTCCTTTGGTGTTATTAACTTCACCACAGGCCCAACAATGGTAAACACCTTCAGCTAAATTAACTTCAAGGTTACCTTTACCATCACCTTCATCTTCACCTTTTTCAGCAGAACAAGTAGGACAATCAAAAGCATATTGTTGTTTACCTTCATGTTTTTTCTTAGGTCTACCTAAAACATCGGTTAAGATACCATAAATTAGTCTGTTTTCAGCCATTTAAATTATTGGTAGTTTTGGTTCTTTAATTATCTTACCTTCTTCGTCACATATAATAATGTCTAACTCTTTATATGCTTCCATAAAATTTTTATCACTATTCTTTTTAAGATACTGTGCAACTAAAACATTTTCTTCGGATAAGATTTGTATTGTGTAACAATATTTTTTTAAAAAGGAAACGAATTCATCAAAAGTTTTTATTTCTTTTTTAAATATTTTGTGTATTAACTTTTTGGAACAATTAGTCCTACCATTACAATGTTCGTGTGTAATTTTACTCTCTTTATTAAAAGCCTTTAAAGACATAAATGCTCTCTGAAACATTTTTGTATTTGTTTCATCAAATATAGGACTTCTAAAATGAGAGATGTACTTTTGTTTTTTGTATTTGTCTTTTGTTCCGTAATAAAGGTTCGAATACATTTTAGCTTCTTCGTATAAACATTCTAAAGCAAGTTTTTTCTTTTTCGTCATATTACAAATATAACAATAATATTTTAAAAAAACAAAGTTTTTATTGTGTTACTTCTGCTTTAACTTTTTCTGTACAATCCCACTTACCTTCTTTACACATAATTGCTCTAGCACAAGCGTAAGCATCTGTCATATCAAAATTTTCTTTTTTAAGAGTATTGTTCCTAGTATACTCCCAAACAATTTGTGGTTCTAGATTGGCGACCTTATCCCATATAACAGTTTTCTTATCTATGTTCCAATTATACCCACCAAACAAAACTGGTTTATTTTTGGTTAGCTGTTTTTCATTGTATGGTTCACCTTTTTTATTATGTGTTCTGACTTGCATTAACTCAGGGAAAGAGTATGCTCTAGCGTCATATGATGATATAAAGTCAGGTATTACATTTAAAACTTCTGAAACCATTTTAGAAATCATTCCATTAAATTTTAATAGGGTACCTACTGTGTAAACATTATTACTATTTAAAAGAGGTTCTTCTATAACCACTTTTTCGATATCTAACTCAATATAACGAGTTAGTAATCTTTCAAACGCATCCACTTTTTTAAACAATTCCTCTAACTTTGTTTCGGGTCTTGGTTTAATTTTGGGTGTGATGTGTGTGAGTTCCAACAATCTACCATCTTCTTCAAATAATGAAATACCGATAGTCTTGGTTGAAACATCCAATCCTAAGATTCTTGCCATTTTAAAACTTTTTTAATTAATTATTAACAACTACCGTAAACGCATCCACGACTGTCAGCTAGGCTAGTTGTTGTTTTCCCATCTATTGGGATATCTATTGTTGTTATAGAATAGTTTGTATTTATTTTAACAATAGGTTCATTACTTTTTGCTATAACTAAACAATTACCTTTAGAATCGTTTAGAGTTATTGTGTTATAAGCAACGTTACAGTTAGAACCATTTTCTAATGAGTCTTCAATGTAAGATTGGTTTAAACTTGTATTAAAATCTCTAGGTTCCATAACTAAGTCTACTTGTAGTGTGGTACTTGTGTCTATATCTGAAGCGTTAAAATATGCTTCGGATGGTATAAAAGTAACCATTGTAGTACCAGTACCACCAGTACCACCAGACCAATTAAAGTTATTAACAAAATCTTCAGCCCAAATAAAACCTAAACCTGAATTAACAAAGAAAGCTCCTGACGCGACATCACGATTAGGTCCGTTAGGTGTGATTAAAGGTGCGGCTTCTTTTGTGTATTTATTAACCATGTTATACCCATCTGACCATGTTTTAGCTGAAGATGAACCACTCCAAGGTGACCAATCATTAGACATTAATAATACAACACCTGAGTTATATATTGACTTACTTCTTGATTTATTTGAATTAACATTTTGTACTTTTTGTTCTGTTTCTGGGTTAGTACCTACTTGGTAGTTATACCCTATCCCAAAATCATTAGTAAACATTTTATTTGGTTCAGCGTAAGCTAAATCTAAAAGATAGGGGTCACAAGTACTATTTGTGGATTTTACTTTTAGACTTTCTGTGTCAATAAAAGCTGAATAAAGTGTTGTGGCTGATGTTGTTCCTGTGAAAGTACCACCAGATAAAGGTATTTTAACCTCAATATTTTGACTATCTATGGATTTTCTATAATTTTGGTCACTTACTTCAAACATTACCATTCCGTTTGTACTATAAGCTTCTAAGATAGACTCCCAAACGGTATTAATCATACCACCTTCTGAATAATTTACATTATATGAATCAAAAATCTTTTCACTGTTTAGATTAAACATAGACCAAAGATTATTATATTTATTTGTTTTAAATCCTGAATTATTTACTGAATCTAATTTAGTGAATTTTAATTCTGAACCATAAGACATAGTAAAAACATTTGAAATGTTTTCATTATATACAATTCTTTTGTCACTTGGTTTAACTTGTTTTGAAAATGTTGCCATTACGTGTTTATTGGTTTAATACTTTTTAATACAGTAGAGTTGTTACCTTTAAAATGCCAAGGATTGTCTAATTGTAAAAAATCTACTTTTACCCTACTATTTATTTCATTATTTTTTATGATAAATTCTTTGTCTTTTGGTGATATAAAATTGTCTATATTTGAGACTCCGGTATTATCTATATTGTCTGCTATTCTGTTAATGAATGTTGATTCACTCCCGTAATTTACGTAAAATCCTTTAGCTGTTGTCATCTTAACTTATTGTATATAAATCTGTCGAAACAGTGTTTTCGTTATAATAAAATTCGTAGGTTAATTCTCCACCCACTTTTTTATTTTGATAAGCCATGTTAAATGATTTATCACTTTTTAAATTAACCATGAAATTAATCACCATTTTGTATACACCAGAACTTTCTTCTGTCCCGTTAGCTTTCATAAACAATTTTAATTTATCTGTTAACCCATTAATAGCGGGATTACCATCGGTGTCTTTATATCCCCAAACCATATAACCAACACCATCAGTTGTTGTGTAGTTTTTATTTTCTTTTAACTGATATATTTTTTTATCTATTTTTAAAGCTGGATAAATAGTTTTATACGAGTTTGGGTTATTTCTATATTGGTCTTCAACATTTCCAGTTGGTAAATAAGTTCCGTCAGCCATATAACCCCAACTATCAGGATAAAGTCCTAGTGTGTTCGATGTACCAAAAACATTTATACCATCAACCTCTTTAGATGTAAAACCTAATAACATGTTTGATGGGAATCTTGTTTTAGTTTGTCCATTAACAAAAGCTTTTTGACCTTTTTGGTTAACCTCCATGTATTTTGGGTTAACTAGGTCATAAATTTTACTATCTAATGATGATAAAGTTTTATATGATATGTCTATGTTTGATTTATACTCCTCATTTACACTCCATGTCTTGGTTCCTGTATTATACTCTTCTAAATAACCACTAATATAGTCCCAAACATTAATCTTTAGTCCAGAAGCCGTTCTAACGTAAGAAGTACTTTTTAAATTTAATAAATCATCAATCCATTTATCAATATTAACTCTTACAGTTAAATTATTTTTTTCAAAAGGAATGACACAATCTTCACTAACAAAAGTCAATTTAACCCTACTATCTAAAGATTGTATTAATTGTGTTGATGGTGGTTGTACCGGTATTGGTGTTCTTTCAGAAAAAGAACATGTCGGTATTGTTGTAGCACCTTCCCTACTACCACCTAAAGGTGTTTCATAAAAAGCTGGTTTTATATTATTTTCTTCTATACCATAAATAATACTAGAGTCACTAGCTTTAAATGAGGTGATAGAATTTAAAAGACCACTTTTTAATAAAGAGTTCCAACCCTCTTCCGTTATGTATGTATTAATTTCAGCCATTTCTTAATGGGTTTCTTAAATTATTTTTTATTATTGTAAAATTATTCTTTTTACCTGTAACATCTGGTACTGGTTGTTCTTCTTCATTTAGTGTGTACATAATATTATCATCCCAAAGTGAAAAAGTATCTATATTTAAAAACAAACCATTCTCTAACATAACACTTAGACCTTTATCGGTAAAGATAACCTCAAACTTATTTTTTTCAATGTTAACAAATCCCATTTCATTACAAATCAAAAGCCATTTCTATTATCACAGTACTGACAGATGTTTTTTCTATCGGTACGTTCATTTTACCTATAGCCACTAAATCAGCTCCACTATAAACACCAACTTCAGATATGTGTACGTTTTGTCCACTATTTTCATATGTTGGATTTACTGAGGTGTTAAATTGGGTAGGTTGTATTGTAAAGTCAAATTTTGTCCTATATTTAGTTGTTAAACCTTTTGTAACTACATTTCCATAAAAGAATTTTTCATCACCAAATTGTAGTAATTGTGGTTCACTTGTTAATGGTATGTTAATGAAGTCGTGTAAGTTGTATGTTGTCGCTGAATTTGTGTAAAGTGTATTAGTAATGTTAAAAGAACTGTTCTGTAAATTAATACTACTAATTTTATTACCTACAACATGACTATCAATACTAGAAGTTAAGTCAATTAATTTCCAATCACTAGGTGATGGATTAGTTCCTGTTGTTGTTCTTTGAACTAAAGCATATAATTTATCTGCGTACCAACCAGTCCCACCACTAGTCTCTAAAAATGGAAACTCACTAGGTAGTGTTAACCTTAAAGACTTAGTATCTGTTGGTGGACAATCTCCTGACAGTTCTTCAAAGTTAGCACAAACAATATGGTTACAATGTAAACCTGTAGTGTAACCAGTGTTAGAAGCCATTAAGTAAGTCACATACATTGTCTGTGTACCATCTATAACACCATCTAAACTACTTTCTAGAGATATATTTATGTTAGGTAATGTCCAATTTCTATTTGATTTGTAAGACATTGCTGAAACTAGTTCTTGGTTATCTACAGTAAATGTGTGTAATTCTGGGAATATTCTACCAACAGCATTACCAAATTCATCTACTAAAGAAAAATAAGATATATCAGTATCATTACCATTAATTTTAACGTATTGTGTTTCTCCAGAACCTACAAATGTGTGACCAATAGTAGTCCCAGTAACTTCTTTATGCCACATTAATGTTGGTAACACTAATTTTGGGTATTCACTATCATCAGTGTTTACGTATAATTCTTGACCTATTTTTTGTTCTGTTTGGTTGTCACAAGTTTGTGGGTTTGAGTAGTGTATTATTCCGATAGAATTAAACCAATTACAAAAACTAGAATCATCAAAATTACCTTCTACATCGTCAGTTACATTTTCTAAATTTCTTTTTGGTTCTGTTGTGTATCCGTAATATTCTTTTGAACCTATAAAATTTTCTGAACCATAACTTTCAAATCCTTCGTATGTTGACAAATTAACACCTGGTTGGTTATAAGACCAAACGTTATTCATATTCCAAACTGTACCCCCACTATAAGCTCCACCACTTGAAAAAGTATTTCCCGTACCAGCATAAAATGAAACCCAAGAAAAGTTTGTCCCTGTATAACCTGGGAAATAAGAAAAATCTCTATCTAAAGTAACCATCAAATTGTTAGACGCTAAAGTACCTGACAAACCTTGTATTTGATACCATAGATAAGGTACTGGTGTGTTTATATCAACAACACTTTGAGAAAGGGTTGTTGTTAATTCATCATTACTCATTTTAGCTAACATAAAATCACCTACTTTTGGTTCGTATGTATTTAAACCATATGTTGATGACTGTTTTATTGGGATAAGGTTTGTACTACCTGTTAAACTATTTAATTCCACAATACTATCAACTTGGTACGAATATTCTGTAGATGTTTGTGCTGTATAACTAACACTTGTACCTGTTGTACCCGTAAGAAAGAAACCTAATTCAGGTGAATTTATTACTGTTTGTAGTATATTATCCTGTAATGTCGCTATGTTGACATCTGGGATGGTACTAGTTGTTGTTGGGTAAAGGGGTGTTTTAATGTTGGGGTTGTTAGATTTAGCTCTTAAATCTACATTTAGTGATAAATCATAAGAAGAACCTAAAGTAGAATAATCTATTTCAGAGTCACCTAATCTAAAGGTATCAAATGTTAATAAACCTTTTGATAATAACTGCCTACCTTTATTGGTTATTCTAGCACTTATCACTACATTACTATTTTTATCAATATAACTCACTATCTTTTATTTTTATATAAATATGTTGTTATTTTAATTTACGAAATATTCATTCCGTATTTTATCAATTGCTGTCTTACCCGGAATAACACCAAAGTAATAATATGGTATATTTCTACTACCATTATGGTTGGCTCCTGGTCCAAAGTCAATAGTTTGTTCATCAATTCCTGACCAAGGTAAGGGTGGTTGGTTACATTCGGGTGATGTATTTGTTTTACCACAAGGGTTAAATTTTTGAGCCGACCTATTATCAAAATCGTAACCACTAATAATTAACCCATCATCATCTTCGTCATTATCAAAACTAGGGCTACCAGGTTCAAATTGTTCAGCGTCAATTTGTGAACTTACTTGTACTGTTACAATGTCAGTATATATTTTAGAAATTTCTTTAATCCATTGGTAGTTATCGTCTTTTAATTCATTTTCATGACAACCTTGTCCTTGTGAAAATAATCTAGTGACATTACAATTTGTTTTGGATACTAACCACTTTAACACGTCTACAGGGTTTTGATAACTGGTACTACCCATTTCTTTTGACCAAAAGTCTGGGTCCCAACCCTCTTCATAAAACGTACCTGTGAAAAATTCAGGATTTTGTTTATATAAATCAAAAACACATTCATTTGCTTCTATACAATTTTCTATTTCATTTAGTGTGTCCGGACACATCTCAACCCTACCTAGTGAAACTATTTTAGTTGGGTTTGTTACGTTACAATATATGTTATCATCTATATCTGTTGCTCCATTACCACAAGAAAAACCATTACAATTTCCATTAACACTTTCGTTATGCCAAGTCTTATGGTAAGGTTCAATATTACCATAATTTTTATCGGATTCACCCGCCCCCCTAATTAAACATTTCGCACAAGATGGACCAGGTTCATTACCTATTTGAACCCCATTTTCAAAATTCGGGTTAAAAAAGTCTCCATCGTCATGTGGACAACATTGGTTTTTATGGTAATTGTTACCACCTTTTGTATCGGAACCAGGTCCACAAAATTTTTCTTTTTTAATTAAAACGTCATTTTTAATTTTTTGTTTAACTTTGTATTTATATTGGAATAAGTAGGAAGAACCGATAACCCAAGCGTCAAACAAACACCTTCTTATTACGTTTCTTTTTTCAGCTAATTCAATTATTCTACAACATAACCAAGAGTCTACAGTACTTAAAGCCTCACAGTTATCTACATCTGGACTAAAAGAATAAGGTCTAAGACACAAAAATGGGTCATCACAATCTGCCGTGCTATCACAATCACCAGCATTAACAGGCCCACAACCACAAGCATTAGCGATAGTGATAAACGCTACATTACCACAATTACAGCTATTATCATCATCACAATTATCATCATCATCACAACAACCAATACCACCGGCATCACCACACAAATCACCATCACTATCTGTTCTAATACAATAGGTTGTGCCATCACAATCTAAACTAAAACCTCTAGCTTCCGGACCATGTTCTTCCGCACAGAAAGACGCTTCTGCGTCATCGGAAAATTTACCTAAAATATTACCCACCCAACCAAATGGGGATATTCTAATAATCCTATAAAAATTAAAGATTGAGACGCCAAAAATACTGACATTAAAACCAAAATAAAAACCAAACTCTAATCCTATTAAAAGTATTATAAATTTTATAAAAAATGCACCTATTTTTAAAAAAAACGAACCTAAACCATATAAAAAATCTGGTTTTTTAACCGCTGTATTAAATGGTAGTGGGTTGTTAGTTGCCCCTTCTTTGTCTGTATTTTTTAAACCTAAAAAACTCCATCTGTTTGAACCCTTTTTATATTTTTTTATGTACTGAGCTATAGTGTACATTTGTTTCCACTCAAATAAATGAAAATCTTTTTCAATATCTTTATAGTCATTTACGTTATCCGTAAATCTTTGGTCTTCTGTTCCACCAATATCATCGACATCCCCAGTTGATGTATACCCAACTGAACCACCATGTGTTTCAGGTAGACTAGGGAAAATCATATTAGCGGTTCTTCTTTTTTGATTTACTGGTGGTTCATTAAATTTTATTTTTAACCTATAAGAACCTTTTGTTGGCAAACCAACTTCTGGGTCAGTTGAGGGTACTAGGTCACCGTTTTCATTTGTTATTACCCTCCCGACATTCATAGGTAACGCTAAAGCAAAAACTCCATTGTCATCTATTATGTTACCACCTTTATAATCAAAGTATTCTAATTGGGTTGGTACAATTTTTTTATTTAAAGACCACTCTATCAGATTTATTTTATTAGCTCTAATAAAACTAATATTACCAGCTCCAGTTCTTAAAAGGTCTAGTTCACCCATATCATTTGTTGGGTTACATCTTTTGTTTAAACTATTTTTTTCGGTATCTGAAAATATAGAACCAGTAAATAAAGCTGTTGGTTCTAAGTCAACGTTTGTATCGATGTCAGCCCTTGTTATACCTAACTCACATGTTTCTGGGTCACCCCAAAAAGGTATCACATTAACAGTTCTATTTACTGTTTTAACTTGTGGTAGAACGTCTATATTTGTTGATTTTTTAAATTTTGTTGGTCCGTCAAAAAAATCTAAGGGTGCACCTTGTGATATTAAATCGTAAGGTCTAATACTTAATAAACCACAATCACTTAAATCAACATCCATGTGTACAATTCTTTCCCCTATAGGTATTCCAAATAACATATAATCACCAGATTCATTTGTTTTTGTTGTGTATTTATAATACTTTTCAAAAACTTCAATCATAATATCGTCATTAAGTAACTCATCTTTGGTTGGGAATGTACCGACAGCAACATTTAAATCACAAGTTTCTTTACTTAATAATAAATTATATCTTACACCGTCTTTTCTTTCTATACTGTCATATGGGTATAAGTTTTTTATTAAAGCGTTTTTCTCGTCTTCACTATCTATGGGTATAAAAATAGATACTTTAGCGTTTGGTACACCAAAACCTTTGTTAGCTATGACCCTGCCAACTAAAGTACCATAGTTTGCACAAAAATTATTATATAACTCTTGTTGTGATATTTTTAAACTTAAAACTTCTAAAAAATCAAAATTTTGTTCTATTTTTAAACTTAAATGTTTATCTTCACCACCAGGTGTTGTTTTTAGCCTTATAGATTTGTTTATTTCACTCATTAGTAACCATAAATTAATTTATCATTCTTAGTGTTAAAGTAACCAATAACTTCAGAACTAGTTGTAATATCTTCTTTTAATATATTTTTATATGTTTTATTAAAGATTACCCTAAACTTATAGTCTTTATTAACTTCTAAATTAGTAACATCAGACTCGTAAACCGTTGTGTTATTAGAATAGTTAATTGTTTCCGTATAGATAGAATTAATCCAATTAATATCTGTTTTTTCTGTTACTTCAACAACAAAATCACCTGTATTGTATAATTGCTCTCTTATTGGTTCTGTTTTCCACTGTAATCTAATACTATTTTTTTCTAATGTACCTAAATCATTATCTGTACTAAACTTAGGTTTAAAATACCAAAAAGAAAGAATATCACCTTCTTTAATATCTATATTATTTGGATTTAGTATTATCTTGTTTGGTACTGTTGAGCTTTTGTAGTATTCTAAATTTTCTAATAGTGTAACACCGTTAACTACAGCAACAACACTAGAGTTGTAATCGTAGTCATTAGTTAAAAATACTTCTTGTGTTCTTTTTGTTGTATTATTGTTAACAATATTTACAGTTGAAGCACTGACATTTGTGGTAAATCCAGTAACTTGGAATGTATCTATTTCAAATAAATCGTTTTTAGCTAAACCCAAAACTGATTGATAACTTTGGGGGCCAACTAAATAAACTAATGTTATTATATCCCTAGATTCAATATTGTCTGAAAATATATTAACTATAGGGTTGGTCCTTGGGAACAAAGATGTGTCTAGTGTAAAATCTAAACCATATGACAGTCTAACACCATTAACATATAAATTTATTTTATTACCTATTGGTTGATTTGATAATTGAAAAAAGTTTTTAAACCTAGCCCCGTCTATCCTTTCTTGTACTAAGGTTACTGTATCAATTAAATCCTCAGTAGTATCAACTATTATTGGTTTGGGGGGGTCTGTAACCGTTATAAAATACCAATCAAAATCAAATTCAAAGTTATTTAATTGGGACCCACTTGTCCAAGTATTTATTTCTTTTTTTACGCATTCTTTAGGTGTGAATTTATAATACCCCCTTAACATGTAATCCGTGTTAGTGAAAGGTAAGTTACCTAAAGAAATGGATTCATTTATAGTGCTCGATGTAATAGCACTAAAATTTATACATTTACTGTAGTCACTTGGTGTTTGATTTAATGTTTTAGTTGGTTTGTTTAATGTAAAGTTATTTCTATTATACATGTTATAACAAAAAGAACCTGTATAACCAGTATAATCTGTTGACCCTGTAAAATTAAAACCTAAATTAAAATCTTCTATTTCAGAAAAATTATAAACTGAGTTACAGTTGGTGGGTGAACCACTACAGGGTGATGTGTTACCAGTTATTGGTTTTGTTGCACCACTTATATAGTATGTGGGTCCATTGAAAGACTCAAAACAAAAATTTGTTTCACTATTAATGTTGTATATATTACTTAACCCTAAGTCTCTGTCTATGGGGTTATCTAAATATTTATCATCTTTTATTTTACATAAAAATCCCATTATTCTACAATTGTTTCTGTTTGTTGTAATCTTTGTCTATATTTGACCATCTTTTCTACTCTATTTTTTATATCGTTAACCACAGAAGGTTCAATCTTTGTTTCACCATTTTCTTTAGGTAGTGGAGTTATTTTAACACCTGGGGTTTCTATAGGCCCATTTTTAGTTGAATGGTAATCACTAGGCTCTATACCCTCGTTAAACCCACCATTGAATGGTGATTCTTCTATTATTGTACTCCTTGACCCATCATTTACCCCCTTCTTTGGTATAATAACTCCACCTATATTAGGTATAGTTGTTACATCACCTTCTACAAATTCAAAATCAAAATCACATGCCTCATACATGGTACATATTTCATCAGGTCTATTACACCATCTTTCACCTGAGACAAATATTGTTGTTGCTGGTATAAATTGTTCAACAAACTGTACCCAAAAATTTTGGAAAGTTTTCTTATACCCTTCTAATTCTAATAAAGTTAATTTTGTTTTACACGCTAAGGGGTCAGATTTTTGTGTTAATGTAACTGTTGTTGCGGATGTTGTCGTACCCGAACAAACACCTTCTGTTATGGTTAACCCGGTGAATATGAGGTTTGGTAAAGCTCCTACGTTGGTCCAATCGGTTAATGTAGATGTCGGACAATCGGCTACTGAGGGAAATGACCAAGAACCAAGACCAAACCCATTAAATATTAACCACCTATTAGGGGAGGTTCTATATTCTAAAGTATGTGTGTTTCCAGATACATCAAAAGCCCAAGCTCTTTTACCAAAAACAGTAGTGACAAAATGTGTGTTTAAAGTTTCACCACTAGTACCACCTGATAGAGACCATTCAATATTTAAACAATCACAAGTCTCACCACTATAACAAGTGGTTGTTCCAGCACTTAATGTATAACCATCAGGACAACCAATTGTTTCTTTATAACAATTTTCTGTTCCAGCACTTAATGTATAACCATCAGGACATGGACCACCAATATTACACATATCAAATGTTAAGAAAAGTTCTTTACTGTTAAGAACTAGATTACTATGTTTTTCTAAAACAGACGATTGTTTAAAATAATCAGTATACCTCCAAGGTAAATCAGCATCAGGGCTAGGCGCGAAAGTTCTATTTATGACACCATAACCTTCTATTAAACCTACCTCACCATTATTAATTATAGTGTTATCTGTAAATATACCTGTTTGGTTTTGTAACTCTGAGTAATTTAAATTACCTGGATTATAAACCCAAGATTTCTTGTTATCAATAACTGGTACAATATCAAAACCAGGGCAATTATTTCTGATAATATCTATTGTTGTTTGTTCATCCGAACAATTAAACTTAAAATTATCTAAAAATATATCATATGTACAACAACAGTTTAACCCAGAAACAAACTGTAAACATACGTTTACTTCTGTGGTTCCTGTTGTTAATGTGTATTGTGTTGTTAAGTCATACCAAGTTTCTAATGTACTAAAAGAAAAATTATCTGATGTTTGTAAGATGTTGTTGTTAGTATCTTTAATAACTAAGTTGGCCACAATTGGTATGTTTGGGTTAAAACAACAAGGTTCTTCTACTGTAGAAGTATCACCTGTTAATCCCGTACCATCAATTAATATTGGGTCTAATATTGGGGTTAGTGAAGTTTCTACTTTTCTAGGTTTTGTTGTATTAATATCTATTACATTATTTTCTTCATCAAATTCTAATAAACAAGGTTCCACATCATTATCTATAATAATAACTTCACCATCGTCAATAATTTCAAAACAAGGGTTTTCAGGTGTTGAAAAATAAAATGATACCGATATGTCTAGAGGTTGGTCACACTCAGGTTTTATTGGTTTGTTATTTAAATTAAATTGTAGTGGTAAACAAGGATTAGGGTCTTTTGTGTAACAATTAGGTACGCCATCGAACTCTTTATATACCCAAGGTAAGTTATTTTCTTTAGCTATTTTTAAACAACAAGTTTCACTAATTGGTTCATCGTTAAATGTTACTAATGTAACCTCTTGATTAAAACCGTCTGGTTTTGTTTGTACACTAATATCTGTTAATTTTAAGTCACAGTCCTCTATTGGTTCACAATAACATAGTATACCGTCCCAATAACCACCTATATCAGAACATTTAGTTTCTGTTATTAAAACTGGTGTTATGATTGCGGTGTTAGGGGCCTTAATAAATTTATCTGATGGTGTTATATATGGTATTGTCGATATGTTTGTTATAGTACCATTTTGTTCGTAACAATAATAAAATCCACCACTAAGACTTAAGGCGTTAGATATTAAGACCCTAGAGTTAGTACTATCAGGTATACCATCACTATCAGTATCTTTGTTACTAAATAAATTATTTATCACAAAGTTAGCTTCAGCTAGTGTTAAGCCTAACGCAGATAAGTTGTTTACGTTTAATAATATAGCTGCCCCTTCTTCTGTTGAAGCAAAAGAAACAAATTGTTCTACATTTCTTATACAATCACAATTTTCAACTATTTCTGGAGTTCTATCACAAATACAAGCAGAAACTTCTTCACCTAATTCATTTATGTATGTTGTAAAATTTGAGTTTTCCAAAGCGTTACAACATTCTTCACCTAATATTGGTTCCCCTGTTAATGTGTCAACATAAAAACTTCCATTATTAAAATTAATGGATATTTCAGGTGTTATATTTTCTGGATTTGATGTTATTGTGTCAACTAAAAAATCCCATAACGGTTGGTTTATATCTTGTAAAGAAGACCCGTTTATTGTTGTATATAAATTATCCCACCAAGCAAAATTATCACAATCAATACATGTTACCCTATTTTCAAACTCACTTTGTGTTATAAGGCCTAAACTAAAACTTTCACATATATCATAATCGTTTAACCCTGTTTCAACGTAACACGACTCTGAATCTTCGTCCCATATAACAGGTGTACCTATAATTTCTTGTTTACAACATTCCTCACTTATTGATTGTCCGTTAGATAAAATCTCACCTTCTATTTGAGTTATTTGATAGGTCTGATTTTCACAAGGTGATATATCATTAGGTTTACCAGACCCACCAGGATTAATAATTACTACAATGTCTTCAGGTACTTGTTCAAGACCCCCTGATTCACCAGAACTAGTACCATAACTACAACAATCAGTACAAGCTATAATAGCTGTACTATCATAATTATTAGCCTGTGAATCCATACACCCTGTTAGTGAACTAATATCATACTCGCAACAACCATTTGTGTATACACCACCTAAATCTGGTTGTGGTTGTTGCCCATTTATAGGCCCACAAGGTGATGTTGCTAAAGGGTTGTAGTTACTAGCAAAGGGGTCTAAACAACCTTCTACATCCTTATCATTCTCATTTTCTACGTTTGCCATTTTATATTTTTATTTTAAAAATTAGTTTTGGTAACACCCAATTTGCTGGTTCCATTGTATTTTTTCGTTATTTACCTCCTGCTTATAATACATACAACAATCATTACTTAATGAATTACCATTTGAATCTGTGTAAGTTAAGTATTGAATTCCGTCTATAATTACTGTCTCCGTAACATAATTATCACCATTAACTGGTGGACACTGATAACAACCTACAGATATATTATTAATTGGGTCATTTGTTTCTTGGTAGAAATACCCGTTAATTTCACAACAATCTTTTGTTGGTATAGTTTGGTCCGTATTTAATACCACATTATTACCTGTAGGAGACATATTTTTACAAGACCTACATAGACTACCAAAAGTAGTTTGTTTACTTCCGCTATTTATTGTTATACCGTTTTGATAAAATTCGTAATTACCCCCATATCTATCACAACAATTTTGTGATAACTCATTGTCGTTAATGTCTGTAAAATAAATTATTGTTCCATCATTTGTTGTTCCAGAAGATTCTTTTACAGTTCTTGGACAATCAAAACAACCAAACCTACCATTAAGAGAATTAGGTTCATTGACTAAAAATGCGTTACCTAACGGACTTATTGGTATGTTTTGTATTGTAGTATCTAGTTTAAAAATACTAACATTTTTATTACCAAAATAATAACCTAAACTATTACAACAATTATCATCTAACATAGAGAAATTATTACTTTCTGCGGGTTGTGATAAATCCACAGGGTTACCAACAATACCGTCTAAAATTGTTGTGATATTTGCTGGTGAGCAATTTTCTACTTCTTGTGGTAGTTCACATAATTGTAACTCTTCATTCCAAATACCACCCCTTAACTCACAACATTCTTTATTTTTTAAAACAGTACCATTAATCATGTAAATACATTTATTTTCAGTAAAAAATGTATCAAACAAATTTATAAGAAAATCTGTAGCCTGATTAAAATTTAAACTTTCACCACCATATTGTTTAGCTAAAGCTATTGTTTGATTATCTGTTAAATTTAAATTATTTAAATAATCTTCTGAATTACAAACAATTGATAGACTTTCTTCAGGTGGACACCACCAACAGTAATACCCATCTTCTGTTGGTTTAGGTGGTAATGGTAGTAGCCCCCCTGCGTTTGGTTTTGATTGTCCAGGGACTATTTGTATACCACCTTTCTTTTGTGTGTTTCCAACTGTGGGTGTTTGGTTACAGTTAGTACATACCTGAAAAAAGTTATCACTACTATTATATGGATAAACATCCATATTAAAAGTGTATGTTCCAGGTTGGTCTAATGTAATACTAAACGTTTCTGTTTGGTAAGGGTTTAAAAATTGACTATAATAAATGTTAGGTGTTGGTATGGATGTATTGGTTGATGAAGTTAATCTTAAATTATAATTTATACCATCTTGTTGTACCGTACCTGCCGCAACAGTACCAGCAATATTACTTATTGGCCCCTTAGTAGTTATATTTAATTCAACAGTATTACTTGGTGATGCATCTGGTGCTTCAATCGTAAACACCAAACTAGACGGGACATTACCACCATTCCAATCACTTTGTGGTACATTACTAAATGTTATACAACCATTTTCTAAATTAACCGTACCACCTAAACCAAAAGGAACCTCATCAGATAGTATCTGACAACCAATTGGGTCTTGGTTTTCGTCTGGTGGTGTAATAATTATCACATCTCCTGTGTCTTCTATTGGTGTTGTACCATTACCGGAACCAACAGTACCACCACCAGGTGTTACAGGTTCATCAGTACCTAGATAACACCCTATAGTTGAGTTCCAAGAAACTCCGTTATTATTTGGTGATAATGTTGTTAAGTATTCGTAACAACATTGTTGTGATAAAGAATTACCGAAACCACTTAAGACGACTTGGTATGGTCCTTGTAGGCTTATTGTAAATTCATTTGGACATTTATTACCTTCGTTTGTGTTTCCAGTACCATTACTACCGTTACTTTCGTTTGTAGACGGTAACCAATAAAAGTCACAACACTCTTCTATATTATGTGGTACAGAATCGTTATTAGGGTCAGTTATGTATATTAAACCGTCTAACCCAAAAGCTGTTTCAGGTGGGCAATCAGAACATAGTTCAGACTCTCCAGCTTGAAATGTTACTCTTAAAGAATATGTATCACCACTATCCCTTACGTTTAGAGGACCATTCTCTTCACCAAAAACAACAATACCTGCCGACAATACATCTATATTGTCATTTGGGTTAACAAAAAATGGTGGTACTTCTAACCCATAATTAGGGAAAGCTTGTCCATTACTATCGGGTGTAAAGGTACCGTCATTATATTCAGTAAAATAGTTTGTAACATTTTCTTCTGTTTTTACCATATTTACGCTTTGTTGGAAGTCTTCAACGAAGCATCTAAATTTGTCAAAATATTTTTGTCCATAATCATATGGTCCATAATGTGGGTTGTTACCTGTTGTTGACTCATTACCACCATTGTACCAAAACCCGTCATTTTGAAAATAATAATCGTCTGTATTGCTTAGTATCCTTGGGAAACCATAATCGTCTACTGGGAAAGAATTTCTGTTTATATTAAAATAGTCAGGACCAAATAAATCACTAAATTGTTTTCTAAGTTTTGTTAAATTTAATTTGTTTTTCACTATATAAATTCTCTCATCCATAGAGACTAAACAGTTATTTATTCTGAATAGATTCATAAAAAATTCTAAAACTTTTCTAGTACCCTTAGACCTAAATAACCACCAAGCGTTAATAACTAATCTTCTCCATAACTCAACGTCTATTTGATTTGGTGATAATTCTCTTGAGTACCCTTGGAATTGTGGGTCATCTCCTTCATCTTCATTGGTTAATAGACCAAATCCTTGGTTTGTTGTTAATAAAGTATCAAACCCTAATGTTTTCGCCATTATCTTTATTAAACTATCCGAAGTGTTGTCGTTTTTATCGTAAGTAACAACATTAGCGAAAGATATTCCATTAATATATTTTTTTACAACGTCAAACTCAGCACCATAAATTCTTAGTAATTTACTAACCCTCATACCATCGTTAATGGTTCCATCACCTTCAGTATCATATTCTACTATAGAATCTGAAACTAACCTTCTATACATTAAATCTGTTTTGCTGTCATCATAAAGTGACGCTATTTTAAAAAGATTTTCAATATATCTAGAGTAATTAACTGTATCTATATCTAAATTATAACCATCAGATGTTGGCCATGTAAAACTTTGTTTTGAAAACCCAATATTACCGTTATCATATTTTATTGGTACATCGGCAATAAACGTATACTTTGGTGTTGTTAGTCTGTTTAGTATTAATTTTTGTATATCGTTTAGATTAGTAAAAAAATTGTCCCTAATACTTTTAATTGGTTTTATATTAAAGTCTGTTTTACCAAAAGTTGAACCTGATAAAAAAGTAAAAGGATTTCCTTCTATAGTGAAATATATGTAGTTGTTATTATTAGTTGAACCTGTCATGCCTCTAATTACAAACTCATCACCATTTTCGTTAGCCAAAACATAATCAGTAGTTTGGTTGACGATACTGTTTTGGTTAATTGTGTTGTTTGTAAAATCTATTTGATATGAGTTGTTTATACCACCCAAGGGTGATTTAAAAGAGGATAGTTTTAGTGTTGGGTTATAATTAAAATCTAAAACGGTGTTAACATTGTTAGGTCTACTACTTGTACCTACTATAGGTTCTACAGTGATACTTAATGCGGCAGGCCACTTCAAAATAATTTCCTGTATTTCACTTTCTAATTGTTTTGAGAAACTACCAAAATAAACATATTTAAAAACATTTGTTTTATCAAAATTTAAATTAACAAATATATTATTACTTATTTGTTCTTCTAGTTGTTGTTCACTTATATTTAAGTTTTCTAGGTTGTAGTAGTCTGAAAATTCACCTAAAGTAAAATCTTTACTAACCCTACCATTAAAGTTACTTGTTATTTCAAAATTACCTAACGTAAAGAAAGCGTTTGGACTTGTAAACTGATTACCCACTAAGTTAGGGGCAAAATCTGCTTGTCTTAATTTATAAGCTTCAGTTAATGAACCCGGTACAACTTTTCTAATGGCCATAATATTTTATTTTGTTACCCTTAATTGGTTATTGTCGTGAAATTTTTACTCACATCAATATTAGTTTTTTGTTCTCTAATCTCATATAATGGTTCCCCAGTAAACTGGTCTTGTATTTCATATAAATTGTATTGTCTATAAATTTCATTATTAAAATTATATAAAGTATACACCCCGTCTTGGATACTTTTTGATTGATTCCCATAAAGCGCTATAGCTAATGAATTGATATCGTATTCTGTTAACTCAACTTCCATTACCATTGGGTCAAATGAAGTACTATGTATTTTAATTCTCTGACCTGTAGTACCAACAAAAGGTAAACTGTTGGGTTTTACTGTTGGTGCCGAGGAAGGTGTTACTGTTAAAAAAACTAAATTAGAATTATTGTTAAACCTGTATCTTACCGATTTTTGTGTGGTTGTAGGTAAATTTTGTGTTATAGGTTCAACTCTGTTAGCTGATGTTATTATTGTGAACTTGTCTTGTGGTGTGTTTCCTTCAAAATATTCTATTCTAGAACCAACCATACTAGAAACACCATCTTTTAAATTTAAACCATTTACATCTAAAATAACACCTTTAGTGTCGGGAAAAGCTGCTAAAACACCACAATCAGTTATTGTTGTTATAGTTTCTCTTGGTCTGATGATTAAAGTGTATATACCAACATTTGAAAATATGTCGGAAGGTAGTTTTAAATTATAATAACCATCCATTACATCACCACTTTCTTGGTTTAATCTAAAAATATTATTAGAATCTAATACTTTAAACGTGTTTGTTGGTTCTGTGTTTCTACTATCACTATAAGAATATAGTATTTCTACATCATTACTTGGTACATTAACCAATCTTTTTGTTCCATAATTACCTATCGCCATTTTATTTTTCTTTTTTTACATTATAAAACCCATTTTTATAAGTTTCTAATTGTCCCATGTTATTTATGTCCATTAATCTCATATGTTTTTCATATATATTGTTACTTTCTCTTTCTATAAATATTTGAGCATCTATTTCAGGCAAAAAAACTTGTTCTAATTTTTTTTCTTCTTTTATTAATGGTTTATATTCAAAACTATTATCGTTTTTTTCTACTTTAAATATTGTATTTACCCTACTTTTATTTATTACATCAGTAGTACTATAAGGACCTTCAATTACGAACCCTTGGCTACTAGTTTCACCCACAATTGTTAATGGTAATTTTGAATAATTATAAAAAGTTTTATATAAAATACCATCTATTTCATACTCAGTAAATTCTGGTTGAACATTAAACACACCATTTACCCCAACTTTATATGGATTATTTTTATCTAAAGTTTTAACCTCACCTAACCTACTACTTGTATATCCTGTAATCCACATAATCTATTTTAGTTTGGAAAGCAATAAAAATTAAATATATAATTATATTTACCTGCGTTATCCCCAGTACCGTCTATTACATCTAAAATTTGTATATTAGCAAATAATTGTGTGGGTTCACAACTATCACATTTACAACCCTCAAGAGATGGGTTAAGACTAAAATAAGGGAGTGGGTTGTCAATACAAGTCCCTGAACCAAATCCATCACACTCACTTTGTGTTAATAAATGGTGTGTACCTAATGGTGGACATGATGTTTCACCATTACAACCTTGACTAAAACATCCGTTAGGTTTTAAATTAGGGTCAACATTATCAATGTAAGGGTAAGTACCACCACATGAAGGGTAAGTACCACTACACCAATTTTCAGCTATTGGTAATAGGTAATTCTCAAGAGTATCTAGTGTGGGTCCATTAGAAACAAAACCAGTAGTTAATCTATAACAACCAGCCGCGGACTGTGAATTACCACCACTACCATCACCACTATTACTACCCCCACCAGTGGTTGGTCCTGTAGATTCATATTGACAACAATTGGTACAAGCTGCGTAAACAGCTGGTGTTTCAGGATTACCGTCCCACCCAGAAAAAGATTGGTCTACCGCTGTACTACCTTCAAAATTTAAAGCGTTTTGGTCTAAACACACATAAGTTAATGGTGAATTTATGTCACCAACTGAAGATGTTGGGTCAATATTGTTACCGTAATTACCATCTAAACCATCGTTAATAAGGTTATTACCGCCATCGTTAGAACCATCATTACTGGTGTCCCACAAACTAACTGAATCTATTACTTCAGGTTCCTCCTCATAATCAGTATAGATACCTAAATCTTTAATACTTTGTTTTAATAATATGGATACATATAAATCATCTTTATTTACTAAAGCAAGAGTGTCTTCAAAACCATTGTTATTGGTGTCGATAGACTCTAAAGTTCTTTTAATTTTTATTTTTCTTTCGTATCTTTCCACTAAAGTATCACTTGTTCTGTTAGTGTTATTGTGTTAACATCGTTAGCACCAACAAAGGGTATTATGGTAAAATTGTGGTTCCCATTATTACCTTTTGGGTTTATTAACATCATAGGACTAGCCCACCAATCATTGTTTTGACTATATTCAGTTATGTTTATGGGTGAGTTGTAAGATAGTGGTAAATTCATAAAATCATATACTTTACCGTTTAATGCATTAAAAAATCTACCAACAATATAAAAAGTTTTATTATTATATGTTTCATTAAATTCTAAATCGTTTCTAAACCAATAAATTCTTTTTAAATTAAAAGATGGTACCGTAGTACCTATGGCATCTAATTCTTCAAAAAGGACTAAATTACGTCTTTCTAGTTTTTTAGAATCATAAAAATATAACCTAAAATAACTTTTAGTGAAAGAGTTTCTAGTCAGACCAGTTGTTAAATTAAATCCGGCTGGTTCATAGTTAAGTTCAAAGTTATTGGTGTCTCTATTTAAAAATCTAAAATTAATGGTGAAACCATCACCGTTAGTAGACTTGTATGCTATTTGTTCATCATCCTGATATGGGTTAATTGAATTGTTTGTTTCACTACTAACTAATCTAGATATGGATTCAGATAAACCTAATGGGGTGTGGGACATTGATTGTGGTATGTTAATTTCCACATCCTTTCCTATTGTTTTATTTATTTTATATCTTTCCATTAACAAATATCCTCTATTTCAGCAATTTTTATGGTTTTATTTCTAATTTCGTTATCGTTTTTAATTGGATTAAATTGTCTTCTTATAAAAAAATTATAATTTCCATAAAAATAATGTCTACCATTTACAAAAGGGTAGTCAACACCAACACCATTGTCTGGCTCTATAAAACCTATCGGTAAAAAATCTCTCCAAGCTATTTCACCATTTGGGTATACCTCAGCATAGTTAGGTATACCTTCCGTTAATTCACTCTCTCTAATATTACTATACTCTATTAAATTAGAAAAATTCATTATTTCTAATCTTTTAAATGGTTCTAGATAATAACCTTCTTCATTTGGTGTGGATTCTAGACCAAATCTGTGTACTATTTTTGATATAACTTTTTCTTCTATTTCTAAACTATTATACTCGGCGTAATCTCCAATGTAGTAGAAATTTTCATCAGGTTTTTCTATTGTACCTACACCACCAGAAGTAACTTTAGATATTGTTTCTAAATTAGATAAGTTGTTTATTGATTCATAATTAAAATCCCAATCAGCCACAACATCACTCCATGGGAATGTGTTTTGTCCGGCTCTTTTTATTAAACCTAAATAAAGTTCTGTTAATGGTTTATTGTTGTGGTCTAATAAAGGTCCTAAATTAAAATCTTTATTAAAATGATATAACCAAGTTTTATTAGCTATACCTAAATTATTAACTATTGTTTTAGGGTAAATACTAGAACTAAAAGCACAATCGTAAACATCGTATTGGTTGGTACTTAGAACTTTATACTTTCTTACGTAGTAATCGGAAGGTGTCCCATCTAAAGCCCTAAACTTTGGGTTATTACTTAAAAATTGTTGTGTTTGCCCTTTTGTAGTAAAATATGTTAATTCTATAGTGAAATTAAAATCATCAATAACATTCGTAACATAGAAAATACCATTTAATATACCCTCACCCCTTAAGTCTATGTTTTGGTATTTTTTTGGTATTGTATTAGATGTAGAGTAGGTGTTGTATGTTGGACTTACAGTAAACCCAGTTGATAGTTTGTGTGGTACCTGTGTTTTAATTTTAGTATATATTTTTTCTGTCGGTAGAAATGAACCAGATGTGTTACCATCTATATCTGTTGCTGTTAAAGATTGTATATCAAAATTATTACTAAAGTTAATATCGTTTTGTGTTACGTTAACTATTTTACGGTAATTACTAGGTTGTGTATAATCACCATTAAAAGGTGTGTCTAAGACGAATTTATTATTTAAATCAATTCCATCAATACCTAAAGATAAGACTCTATAAACCCCTGTGTATGGGTTTGGTGTAGTTCCGTTATTATATACATAAACAAAGTCATCTACAACCAAATTATTTTTTTGTATAGTAGTAACACCTAGTTTTTCAGTTTCACCACTTGGTTGAGCTAAACTAAAATTAGTTATTTGTGGTCCTTGCTTAGCTAAAGATGAGATGTTTAGTGTTGGGTTTAGTTGATTTGTCTTTATTATGTTGAAATTAGGTTCTTTTTTTTCAGGGTATAATATTTGTAACAACCAATTATTTGGTGTGACCTGTGGGCTACCATCTAATAGTGGGTCCCAATCTTCATTTAAAGCTCCCGTAACAACTAAAGTCGTACCGTTTGGTTGTGTTTTTCTTTCTGTGGGTGTTAATTCATTAGCCGTATATAAATTAATCTTACCTGAAAATCTATAATCCCTAGTTTCTATTCTTTCTTGTTCAAACTGGTCTGTTTGATTAACAATATTTGTTATATCGTACTCTATTGATGGTTTAGTTGTTGACTTAAACTCTAAATTTATAAAATTATCGACATCAACACCGTCAAAACCCCTAAACCTTTTTGGTACTACATTTAACCTTTCCATTAATTATTGTTTAACCCTAACTTTTATATCTGTAGATGGGAATCTTATTTGAAACATAGCGTCATATTCTGAGAATAACGCGAAATCACCTGTTAAATTAATTTGGTTTGTGGTAAAGTCTGTTATTTCTTGACTTGTAAGATTTAAAGAATAAGGTGAACCTACTTTATTAAAGATTTTAAAGTCTATAACATTTAAAACACCACCAACATTGTTAACGTTTTCAATAAGTTGTGATAAATATACATTATCACCCATATCCCATTTTTTAACATCAAAATATTGTTTTACTGAATTAATGATTTCAGATATGACTTGTCCTTCTGAAAAACCTTTTTCAATAAAAACATCTATTTCAAAAGCTAAATCAAAAATTTTACCATCTCTTGTTAAAACGTAATCATTAATCATCCTATAATCGGCTAACCAAGAAGCGATATTTTCTTTAAGTGTATTTGTTGATTGGTTGGTTAGTTTTCCTTGAGAGTCTAACCCTATTACAGCGATATCTATTTTATTTTGACTTTCTGAAACATTATTCCTAAAAGGGATACCAAACGTACCAGGCATTTTATCTATTAATACAACATAATCCTTTAATGTTACGGCTCTATTTTGTGAAGAAAAATTATATCTCACCATTTTTTTAATTTGTTCAGTACTAGGAGCATCACCACCACCGAAAGCTGGAACAGGGTTGTTAACTTTTAAAGAACCTTTAATACTATTGTTTTGTGCTTGGTTGGGCCCATTGACCTCCATTGTGTAAACACCTGGTGATGTTAGGGTGTTGGCTCCAACATTACCCGAAGCTCCACCACCACTTCTAAACCTAATAAACATAGTTGTACCAACTTTAGGTATCTCACCCATTGAGGTTGAGTTAATAAAGTCACCTATTCTTAAGGTAAAATTATTGTTAGCATACTCCGTTAATGCATCCTCATCTGACGTACCTGAACCAAAAGTTAATTTAGAAATTCCGGTATCAGTGTATTCTTTTATAAATCGTCTATTAGTACTAACCCATTTACCAGGTTTTATACTAGTATTGTCAGTGATTCTTGAGGTATCTTCTATAAAAATCTTATCCTCCATTAGTGAGTCCATTTGATACCAACTTAACTCAGGGTCCAAGAATTGGGATGGTGTTGGGTTTCCTTGTAAGTTTGAACCCTCTAGGGTTATCACTTGTTCCACGGATAAAACATCTTTACCTGGTAAGAAAACCTCTAAAAAAGGTTTTTCATCATTACTAGTTATGGTTTTCTTAAAAACAGATGAAGTACCTGCCACAACAAATTCTCTTTTAACTAAGGTATAACCAAGTATTGTCCCATTAGAGTTTAAATTTGGTAATATTAACCTGTTTGGTATTCCACCTTTACTTAGTGGGTTGGAAAAGTCAATATCGTCCAGTGTTTCAAAAGTTTGTCCACCACCCCTTACTTGAGCTCCGAACCTAAGTTGGGGTGCGTATCTAATATCGAAAGTATCTCCTTGAGCTGGTACATTAACCGAAAAGTCTACAATAGACACTGAAGGTCTTTTTCCAGGTACATTTAATCCTAATGTTCTAGCTATGTTTAATACTGACTTTCTTTCTTGAGCAAAGTCTAATTGTGTTTCTTGAAACATTCTATCAGTTTGAAAAGATAACATATCTGATACTGCCGCGTTTAATTCTACTAACATTGTGCCTATTGAGGCATCATTAAAGTCTTGGAATGTGTCTGGGTAATATTTTTTGATGAAATTAAATAATTCCGTCCTAACGTCACTAAAGTTCCTAGCAAAATAATCTATTTTTTTACCTTGTATTGCCATTTTATATTTCTATTTCTATAAAGTCAGTGCCAGAAAAAGAAGCTGTAGTCGCTTTGTAGTCTAATTTAACTAAAGCCGCGTGCTCGTTCCTTTCTGATTTATTCACTGTTATTGCTAATATTGTTAAGTTTGGTATAAATTCTTGTATAGCTAACTCAATCTCCCTTCTTATAGCTTCATGAACAGTACCTTCATTTTGTTCAAAAAGATATCTTTTTAAGTCAATACCAAAACTAGGTAGATATAATCTTTGTTTTCTATTTGTTAATAGTAAATGTAATAAGTCAGCTTTAATTGCTTTTTGGCTAGTTCTTTCCATTTTAAGGAATTTACCTTTATAATCTTCCTTAAAAGGAAAAGATATGTTTATAAATTTTTCAGCCATTTCTTTTTATTATATAAATATTCGATTATGTAATTTATACAAAAATTGTTGAATGTAAATTTTAAGCATTAAAAAACCCCCAACTAAGGGGGTTTTAATCTTTAACCTTGTTTTTTTCTTATCTCGTATAGAACTCTTAGAACTTGATAGGTTAGTGTTGTATCGTTACCCCACTTAACTTTTTTCGATTCCATTAGATTCTATACTACTTAAATCAACATCGACCTCACAAGCTCCACCAGCACAAGCTAGTTCACCTGATAAGTCTGTGTTATCAACAAGTTCTACTACTTTACTTAAGTCTATGTTTGATAATGACTTCATCATTGTGTGATAAGTCGCTTCATCACAGT
>WLWF01000889.1_pt1 | contig 27180 bp, 28 predicted proteins | sample 6718331 | NCBI WGS metagenome assembly WLWF01 (sample SAMN12718692, study PRJNA515312) | sponge metagenome | isolation source: marine sponge | host: Mycale hentscheli | place: New Zealand: South Island, Marlborough, Capsize Point | collected 2003-05-01
GAGTATTACTCGCAAAGAGGAAATGATTGCCCTAAGAGATCAATACTCAGATCTCATTGGACTCCCCTGGACAGGAAGACGTATCTACGGATGTTATGAAATCATTCGTAAGTATTACAAGTATATCCATGATGACGATCTACCAGACTTCAATGCACGAGGAATTATTACCTTCACTGATGAAGCAATCGAAGAAGGTGGTGCAGAGAAACTATGGGAGAGTGAATGGGGAGAGGAGACAGACTTCTCTACACTCTTGCAAGATGATATGGTATTATTCAGATTGTATACCAATCCATTAGGAGGAGCATACTCAGCACCACGGGGTAGAGCACCGAATCATGGAGGGGTTTACCTAGGTAATGGTTTCATGCTTCATCATCCATATGATTGTACCAGTATGATTGTAGACCTTGAGAAAGAGGGTAATCGTATATGGAATACGAGTTGCATTGGTGCAATCCGTAGAAAGTCTACATAGCACTGTAGACACTAATTACTACATGTCAAAGCGTTATGTCCTAGAAGTCGAGGTAGATGAGCATGGTGAGTGCTTTCTTACACTACCCGATGAATTGCTAGAAGAAGCACAGTGGGACGTGGGAGATACTATAGAGTATTCAGAGGATATTGACGGATCTATTATAATGAAGAAAGTAGTGACTTAAAAAATCCGCGAAAAACCGCGTCCAAAATTATGAGTGAAACACCTAAGTTTGAAACCCTAGAAGAATATTGCAACTGGGGGTTTGAGCAACTATCTCAAGCGTTAGTGCAACTCACTAATCGCACGACTGCCTTAGAGCAGGCAGTATCTAAGTTTCCCCCGCCTGGTGCGGATATGATTAAGTATAAGATTCCTGAGCGAGAAGATTATAGTAATCTGGTAGATTTGTTTGACAATCTATATGACCGTATTCGTAATCTTGAAGATGAGCGAGACTGTCTTAAGACACGTCTAAATAAAATCGAAGGGATTGATCACTAATTGTAATGCCAGCATATCTCCTAGAATCTGCTCGGAGTTTTCCTAACCCTATTGCAGGGGAGGAATATAATACAACCTGGAAAAGACCATCTAGTGGTGACTATGAAAGTCATTCATCTGGTAATGGACTTGGCACGGGCACCGATTACTTTATTACCTTTGAGGTGATTCAAAATTTTAGCTGTCACTGCAGCTCCTTCTATAGCCGGGGCGCCAATAGTTACGTTCCCTTTATCTTCTACTAGCATTACTTTATCAAAAGTTACTTTAGTACCTTCTGTTTCTTGTAAACGGTGAACATATACTTTTTGGTCTTTTGCTACTTTAAACTGCTGCCCTGCTATCTCTACAATTGCATACATACTTATTTCGTTTATATTAGCTTCTTTTTACACTTCATTATTGAAAATGCGGGTGCAAATATACTCTTTTTTTAAAAGAATACAACAACTGACCATATAAATAATCAGGGTAAACTTATACTTTTATTTTTTATTTAATTCTTATTAATGCTTAGGAACCGCACATTAAACAATCATCAGGGTCCGCATTTTTAGATGCATCTATCATGGTTTTAAATTCTTCCGGGCTTATCGGTTTTTCTACTTCATTTACTTTCTTTTCTTTAGAAAGTGTAAACTGAATCGCATTTACTGCAGACTTAGTTCTTAGATAGTACATACCTGTTTTTAAGCCGGATTTCCATCCGTAAAAATGCATGGATGTTAACTTTGCAAAATCCGGATCTTTCATGAATAAATTTAGGGATTGAGATTGATCGATAAAATACCCTCTGTGACGAGCCATATCTATAATATCTTTCATACTCATTTCCCAAACGGTTTTGTATAGTTCTTTTAATGTCGCGGGAATTTTTTCTATGTGCTGGATGGAGCCATTTGCACGCATGATATCTTCTTTCATGTCATTATCCCACAAATCTAATTCTACTAAATCTTCCAGTAAATGCTTATTTACTACTATAAACTCTCCGGACAATACTCTTCTTGTATAAATATTGGAAGTATAGGGTTCAAAGGCTTCGTTATTTCCCAGAATTTGGGAAGTAGATGCTGTTGGCATAGGTGCTACCAAAAGTGAATTCCTTACACCGTATTTCATAACATTCTTGCGTAATTTTCCCCAATCCCAATTTCCACTTAATTCTTCGTCTTTAATGCCCCACATATTAAACTGAAATTCACCTTCTGACATCGGAGAACCTTTAAATGTTGAATAGGGTTCTTTTTTAGCTTTAGCTATTTCCATAGAAGAAGTAACTGCAGCAAAATATATGGTTTCAAAAATATCCTGATTTAATTGTTTTGCTTTTTCCGATGTAAAAGGCAAGCGTAGGTTAATGAATGTATCTGCCAGTCCTTGTATTCCTAATCCAATAGGCCTATGACGAAAATTTGAATTTTCTGCTTCTTTGACAGGGTAATAATTCATATCAATCACTGCACCCAGATTGCGGGTTACTTTTTTAGTAACATCAAATAGCTTTTTGTGATTGAAAAAGGTTTCTCCGTTTTCTTTCTCTGTGACAAACATCGGTAATGCTATGGATGCCAGGTTACATACGGCGACTTCGTCTTTGGCCGTATATTCCATAATCTCCGTACATAGATTAGAAGATCGAATGGTTCCTAAATTTTTATGATTTGTTTTTCGATTTACGGCATCTTTATATAACATATAGGGCGTTCCTGTTTCAATCTGGGCTTCTAAAATCTTTTCCCAAAGTTCACGCGCCTTTATGGTTTTCCTTCCTTTTCCTACTTCTTCGTACCCCTGGTATAGCTTCTCAAATTCATCTCCGTAAGTATCATACAGATGTGGGCATTCATTCGGACACATTAAAGTCCAGTTTCCATCTTCCTGTACTCTTTTCATAAACAAATCCGGTACCCACATAGCATAGAATAAATCTCTGGCACGCATTTCTTCTTTTCCATGGTTTTTCTTTAGGTCTAAAAAATCAAAAATATCCGAATGCCAGGGTTCTAAATACATGGCAAAAGAACCTTTGCGTTTTCCACCACCCTGATCTACATAACGAGCGGTATCATTAAATACTTTTAGCATGGGAACGATGCCATTTGATGTTCCGTTGGTTCCTCTGATATAAGATCCTGTAGCCCTTACATTATGGATAGATAACCCTATTCCCCCTGCAGATTGAGATATCTGAGCTGTTTGTTTTAGTGTATCGTAAATACCTTCAATACTATCATCCTGCATTTGTAGTAAAAAACACGATGACATTTGAGGTTTTGGGGTTCCGGCATTAAAAAGCGTAGGGGTTGCATGGGTAAAATATTTTTTACTCATTAACTCATACGTGGCTAAGGCTTCATCAATATCATGTTTATGAATTCCTACGGCAACCCTCATAAGCATATGTTGAGGGCGTTCCACTATTTGGCCGTTTAACTTTAATAAATAAGAACGTTCTAATGTTTTAAAACCAAAATAATCATAGTTAAAATCTCTATTATAAATAATGGTAGAATCTAATTTTTCTGCATTTTTTTTGATAATTTCATATACGTCATCTGCTAGTAGGGGAGCTTTCTTTTCGGTACGAGGATTTACGTAATGGTATAAGTCATTCATAGTGTCTGAGAACGACTTCTTAGTATTTTTATGTAAATTAGATACGGCAATCCGTGCAGCTAATTTTGCATAATCCGGATGTGCAGTGGTCATGGTAGCTGCAATTTCAGCTGCTAAATTATCAAGTTCGGAAGTCATTACGCCGTCATATAACCCTTTTATTACCCGCATGGCTACTTTTGTAGGATCAACTATAGTGTTTAATCCATAACACAACTTTTTTACTCTTGCTGTGATTTTATCAAACATCACAGGTTCTTTTTTACCATCTCTTTTTACTACGTACATGTATTATTTATTTTTGTAATGTGATATATAAACTGCAAGAGCAGTTTTTCTTTAATTTAAAAGTCTGCGTCGAAACTTATGGAGCCCGTACCTCCTGATTTGACACCTGCTTTTTGATATTCAGATACTCTTTTTTCAAAGAAATTGGTTTTTCCTTCCAGTGAGATCATTTCCATAAAATCAAAAGGATTTGTTGCATTGTATACTTTTTCACAGCCAAACTCTACTAATAATCTATCGGTAACAAACTCCAAATATTCTATCATTAATTTGGCATTCATACCAATTAAGCTAACGGGTAGTGATTCTATTATGAACTCTCTTTCGATATCTAGAGCTTCCACTATGATTTCTTTGATGCGTTCTTTGGGAACTTTATATACGATATGGTTATTATGCAAATGAACGGCAAAATCACAATGCATTCCTTCGTCTCTGGAAATTAGTTCGTTTGAGAATGTTAATCCTGGTAATAGGCCTCTTTTCTTTAACCAGAAAATAGAACAAAATGCCCCGGAGAAGAAAATTCCTTCTACCGCTGCAAAAGCAATTAACCTTTCCGAAAAAGAATCGGATTCAATCCATTTTAGAGCCCATTTTGCTTTTTTCTTGATGGCAGGAAATACCTCAATTGCTCTAAATAATCGATCTTTTTCTACTTCATCTTTTACATAAGTATCTATTAAAAGAGAGTAGGTTTCCGAGTGGATATTCTCCATCATTATTTGAAAGCCATAAAAGAATTTTGCCTCTGAATATTGGACCTCATTCACAAAATTTTCAGCTAGATTTTCATTGACAATACCGTCTGAAGCAGCAAAAAACGCAAGGATATGTTTGATAAAGTAACGTTCGTCATCAGTTAGTTTGTTGTTCCAATCTGCTAAATCCGAATGTAAATCTATTTCTTCGGCAGTCCAAAAACAGGCTTGCTGTTTTTTATACCAATCCCATAAATCGTCGTGTTGTATAGGGAAAATTACAAATCTGTTATCGTTGGATTCTAAAATAGGTTCTATTGCAGCCATTTTGCGTAAATTATTTTGATCTTGGGGAAATTTTCTCTTAACAAAGAGACACCTACAAAGGTTAAAAAAAATGCTACAAATTAAAAGCTATACTTATTCACAAAAACCAGCAAGTTTTTAACAAAATCAATTTATGTTATATAAAAATGCAAAAAACAGTTAATTTATAAATAATTGACAATCAAATGTTTAATTTAATATTTCTTTGTTAGGCATTGTTGTTATTGACATTCTTAAAGAGCTTCTTTTTTTAGGCTTTTTTATGCAAAAACAACACTAGTATTTTTTCATTTTATGAAAGCTTTTAGCGTTTTAAGGATACTAAAAATTAATGTTATATATCTTTTGCTACTTTTTCAAGTTTTTTATACCAGGATTCCCCGAACTTCCTAATCAATGCGTCTTTAACAAACTTATATACAGGTACCTGAAGCTCTTTCCCCAGCGTACATGCATCATCACATATATGCCATTTGTTATAATTTACAGCCGAAAATTCTGTATATTCTTTGATTCTTACAGGATATAAATGACATGAGATGGGTTTTTTCCAATTAATAATGCCTCTGTTATATGCTTCTTCAATGGCACAAAGGGCTCTATTTTTATCATCAAAAATAACATATACACATTCCGCATCATTTAGTAAAGGGGTTTCTAATTCCGAAAAAACGCTTTTTATCCATGTTCCTTTTTTTTCTATAATGTCAATACTTTCTTTTCGGAGGAAGGGTTTAATTTTCGGATAAATTTTTTCGAAGATTTTGGTTTCTTGCTTTTCTAAAGGAGCTCCTGCTTCTCCCTCTACACAACATGCGCCTTTGCACGCTGATAAATTGCATACAAAATCTTTCTCAATAATAGCTTCTGAGATAATTGTTTTTTCTAATTGAAACATGTGCAAAAATAAAGCATTTTTTTCTATTATTTTAGAAGATTCCAGATGTAAGTTGACTACTTTTGCAAAAAATTATATGTAATGATAGAAAGTATTAAGCAGATTTTTACGGTATTTATGGTCTTGTTTGCAGTCATTGATATTATTGGCAATATTCCGATTATCATAGATTTACGGAAAAAGGTAGGGCATATTCAGTCAGGAAAAGCTTCCATTATTGCAGGGAGTATTATGATTCTTTTTCTTTTTTTAGGGCAAAGTTTATTAACTCTTATAGGGATAGATGTAAACTCTTTTGCAGTAGCCGGATCGTTTATTTTATTTTTTATTTCTTTGGAAATGATTTTGGGAATTACACTCTATAAACAAGAGGATTCAAATGCGATTACTGCTTCCGTTTTTCCTTTGGCATTTCCTTTAATTGCGGGTCCGGGGAGCTTGACAACGTTACTCTCTTTAAGAGCTGAGTTTGAAATTAGGAATATCATCATAGCAATTATATTAAATATACTTTTCATTTATATTGTACTTAAGACGTCTTCAAAAATCGAACGCCTTATTGGCCCTAACGGGATTAAAATTATTAGGAAAATTTTTGGTGTTGTACTATTAGCGATTGCAGTAAAATTATTTACGACAAACATGAAAGGATTACTATAAACCGATTTTTTGGTGCTTCCCTGAATGATATGGAAAATTATTTTAGTAGCTTTTTCTTAGCCTAAAAAAATTACACAGTCATTATTTCAGTTTCTTTAGTCGCTGATAGCTCATTGGTTTTTTTCACAAAATCATCTGTCAATGTCTGAATATCCGCTTCGGTATTTTTCTTCATATCGTCAGAGATATCTATTTTTTTTATATCGTTATTAGCATCTTTTCTCACATTTCTAATACCTATTTTGGCGTGTTCTGCCTCTGCTTTAACTTGTTTTACCAAATCTTTTCTTCGCTCTTCGGTTAACGGAGGAACATTGATGACAATATTTTCACCGTTATTCATCGGATTAAAACCAATGTTAGCAGTCATAATTGCTTTTTCAATTTCTTGTAGTAGTTGCTTTTCCCAAGGTTGGATACTGATGGTTCTGGCATCCGGTGTATTGATGTTAGCTACCTGATTTAGTGGAGTCTGAGAGCCATAATAATCAACCATAATATTAGATAACATAGCAGGTGATGCTTTCCCCGCTCTAATAGAACGCAATTCCTTAATTAAATGCTCAATGGCATTTTGCATTTGTTCTTTTGCGCCTTCTATAATAAATTTTACTTCTTCATTCATAAGTCAGTATCATTTTATGTTCTATATATTTACTTTAGTTCCTATTTTTTCTCCGGATATTAATTTTAAAAGGTTACCGTTTTTATTCATATCAAATACAATGATGGGAAGTTTGTTTTCTTCACTTAATGTAAAAGCAGTCATATCCATGACTTTTAACCCTTTTTCAATAACATCTTTAAATGTAATATTTTCAAATTTTACAGCATTTGCATTCTTTTCCGGATCTGAGTTATAAATACCATCTACTCTGGTTCCTTTCAAAATAGCATCGGCATTAATTTCTACAGCTCTTAAAACTGCTGCGGTATCGGTTGTAAAATAAGGACTTCCTGTTCCTGCTCCAAAAATAACTACTCTCCCTTTTTCCAAATGTCTGATGGCTTTTCTTCTAATATATGGTTCTGCCATTTCTTTAATTTCAATGGCAGTTTGTAGCCGAGTATATATTTGGGCTTCTTCGAGGGCGCTTCGCAGAGCCAACCCATTAATACAAGTAGCCAACATTCCCATATGATCTCCTTGAACCCTGTCCGTGCCATTACTCGCGCCCGCAACGCCTCTAAAAATATTTCCGCCACCTATTACAATAGCAACTTCGATACCTTTATGTACAATTTCTTTAATTTCTTTGGCATATTTTTTTAGTCTGTCAGGATCTATTCCGTATTGTCTGTCTCCCATTAAAGCTTCACCGCTTAATTTTAGAAGTATTCTTTTATACTGCATATATAGTTTAGAAAGTTTGATACCATTTCCGAGTACTATTCTTAAAAACCAACTGTTTCACTTCATCCTTTAAAAGAGAAACACTGTGTTGGCAGAGCTATGTACTACATTTTTTTTCTTATCTAAAAGGTGTTACAAATATACTAATTAGATTTTAGCTACTAGGGACCTTTGCAAAATTGATTTAACAAAAAAGTTCGATGCCCGAAGAACATTTTCAACCTGAATAACCTGTTGGTTTTGAGGATTTAAAATTTTCGAGAAGGGAGAAATTTGAAGTCAAATTAATTCAAATACGGAATATACCATTATTTTGTAAAGATCTCTGCTAAAGAAAGATGCGGTACACATAAAAAACCGTCCTTATAAGGACGGTTTTCAAAGTTTTACTATTATAACATGAAATGTTAACCCAAGGTAACCCGTTTAAACCCAACTACTGAAACATCTCCGTATGTTTTAACATATGTCGCAACGGTTTTCTTTTCATCTTTGATGAAATTTTGGTTTAATAAACATTGTTCTTGATCCAGAGTTGTATTGTCAGAAATAAATCTTTCCATTTTCCCCGGAAGAATTCTATCCCAGATTTGTTCCGGTTTTCCCTCGGCTTTTAATTCGGATTTTGCTTTTTCTTCAGCTTTCGCTAAAACTTCTTCGGTCAATTGAGCCATGGATATATATTGAGGTACATTTTTGAGGGCTTTTCCCAATCTGCCTAACTCTATATTGTCTTTTTCGATAGCTGCAATTCTGGCTTCGGTTTCTGCTGCAATATAAGCAGGATCAAAATCTTTATAAGATAATGTTGTTGCTCCCATAGATGCTACCTGCATGGCAAGATCTTTAGTTAAAACAGCCGCTTCGTCAATGGCTTTGGATATTCCTACCAGTGCAGCGATTTTGCCAATATGTGTATAAGAGCCCACATAGGGTGCTTCCATTTTTTCAAAAGAGGTGATGTCTAATTTTTCTCCAATGACACCTGTTTGTTCTATCAATTTATCAGCAACTGTCATTCCGTCAAAATCAGCAGCCAAGAAAGATTCTTTATCTGGACAGTTTAAAGCAATATCTGCAAATTTACCCGCCAGTTCTTTAAAAGAATCATTTTTACCTACGAAATCAGTTTCACAGGCTAAAACAATGGCTACTCCAACAGTATTATCCGCGCTTATTTTGGTAACGGCAACACCTTCGATTGAAACTCTATCTGCTCTTTTTGCAGCAATTTTTTGTCCTTTTTTTCTTAAAATATCTATTGCTTTGTCAAAATCTCCTTCTGCTTCTACCAAGGCTTTCTTACAATCCATCATTCCTGCTCCGGTTGCTTCTCTTAGATTTTTAACGTCGGCAGCACTTATTTTTGTCATTATTTAACTTTTTTATTTATTGGTACACTGATGTTTTATTCGAATAATTCTCATAAATTATACGAACAAATACCCACAAATTCTTTCTCTTTTTATTTTTCTCCTTCTTTTGTTTCTTCCACAGGAGTTTCTTCTGCTTTTATTTCTACCGGATTAGCAGTAGTTTCAACGGTTTCCGTTACTTCGGTTTTTTCAGTTTTTTTTACTGTTGCTTTGTTTTTCTCGGCTTTTCTATTAGCTAAACCTTCAGCAATGGCATCGGTAACAAAACTTAGTACTTTCTCAATAGATTTGGAAGCGTCATCATTTGCAGGGATTACAAAATCTACCATTCTTGGATCGGAATTGGTATCTACCATTGCAAAAATGGGAATATTTAATTTTTGAGCTTCTGTAACTGCAATATGTTCTTTTTTAATATCTACTATAAATATGGCTCCGGGTAAACGGGTCATGTCGGAAATAGAGCCTAAATTTTTTTCTAATTTTTCTCTCTGACGATTGATTTGTAGTTTTTCTCTTTTAGATAAAGCATCAAAAGACCCGTCTTGTTTCATTCTTTCAATGGAAGCCATTTTTTTTACGGCTTTTCTAATGGTAACAAAGTTTGTTAACATGCCTCCGGGCCACCTTTCAGTAATATATGGCATGTTTACAGCGTTTGCTTTTTCCGAAACAATGTCTTTTGCTTGCTTTTTAGTTGCCACAAATAAAATTTTTCTTCCTGAATTTGCAATTTTTTGCAGTGCCGTAACAGCTTCTTCTATTTTAGCAACCGTTTTATACAGATCAATAATATGAACACCATTGCGTTCCGTATAAATATAAGGAGCCATATTTGGATCCCACTTTCTTGTTAAGTGACCAAAGTGCACTCCATTTTCAAGCAATTCTTTAATGTCTACGTTTGCCATTTTAAATATGTTTACTTTCTGTTTTGTAGCAATAGACAAGTAGTCTTTCGAATCTTGTCTATTTAGATGCTAAACTTATTATTAATTGATATTGTTCCAAAAACGTATTTCTCAGATATAAAGTATAGAATTAACGTTTTGAGAACTGGAATTTTTTACGTGCTTTCTTTTGGCCAAATTTCTTACGTTCTACCATTCTTGGATCACGAGTTAAAAGGCCTTCTGGTTTTAAGATAGCTTTGTGTTCTTCATTAATTGTTACCAAGGCTCTGGTAATTGCCAGGCGAACTGCTTCGGCTTGTCCGGTGAGCCCGCCGCCATAAACATTTACTTTAATATCATAAGAGGTTAAATTCTCTGTTAATAGCAAAGGTTGTTTTATTTTGTATTGCAGCGTTGAAGTTGTAAAGTAGTTTGCTAATTCTCTTTTGTTAACGATGATGTTTCCTTTACCTTTGGAAAGGTAAACGCGCGCTACTGCTGTTTTTCTTCTGCCTATTTTGTGAACTGTTTCCATTACTTGAGATCGTTAAGGTTAATAGCTTTTGGATCTTGAGTATTTTGATTATACTCTGTACCTTCATATACATATAAGTTTCTAAATAAAGCGTTACCTAATTTATTTTTTGGTAACATCCCTTTTACTGCTTTTTCAACAAGTTTTTTGGGATTTTTATTGAACATTTCCGCAGCACTTAATGATCTTTGCCCGCCCGGATAACCTGTGTGACGAATGTATAACTTATCTGTCCACTTTTTACCCGTTAGGTTTATTTTTTCTGCATTGATAATAACCACATTATCTCCACAATCTACATGAGGAGTAAAGTTAGGTTTGTATTTACCTCTAATTAGCTTTGCCACTTTAGAAGCTAGACGACCCAATGTTTGCCCGTCCGCATCAACAATAACCCACTCTTTTGTAATCGTGGCTTTGTTTGCTGACACTGTTTTGTAACTTAATGTGTTCATAATTACACTTTTAGTTTTTGTTATGGATTTATCCTTAAAAAAGGAGTGCAAATGTAATACTAATTATTTGATTAGCAAATAGAGATTTGCAAAATAGGTATATCTTCTGTATTTATTGATTCGGATTCAAATTTCTTCCCTCCGGAACATTCTCTTTGGTATTAAGCTTTTTTTGCCAAATCAATGTTGCATAGCCCTCAAATGGTTAAAAAAGTAATTTTTAGAAGGTCTCTGTATAATAAAATACAATAGAAAATAGATAAGGCTAAGAAAAAGTAATTTTTAGAAGACCTTTCGTCAATTATCAGTTATTTATATTTTGATTTGCCGTTTTATTTGTTGATCCAGAGAGATAAATGTTTCTGTTCTTACAACCCCTTTTATTCTTTGAATATCACTGTTTAACAGGTACATGAGGTCATTATTATTCTTACAAAGAACCTTTATAAATATAGCATAATTTCCTGTAGTATAGTGACTTTCTACAACTTCGGGAATATTTTTTAGTTTTTTAATAGCAGTGGAGTACATGCTTGCAGATTCTAAAAAAATTCCTACGAAAGCTGTTGTTGTATACCCTAATACTTTAGGGTTCAGTATCAACTGAGAACCTGCAATAAGCTTGGAAACTTCTAATTTTCGCAATCTTTGATGTATGGCTGCCCCTGATACTCCGACCTCTCTGGCAATACTTAATATAGGTATTCTGGCATCTTCAATTAATCTATTGATGATGATTTTATCTATACCATCTATTTTTATACCCATAGCTAAAAAATGTTTTGTACCTTAATAACTTTGAAAGAATTTAGGGCTTCATTTCAAAATCTTCCATAAATTTTGTAGTGTAATTTCCTGATATATAATTGGGGTGATCCATTAACTGGCTATGAAAAGGAATCGTTGTTTTAACTCCTTCAATGATAAATTCATCTAAAGCTCTTTTCATTTTGTTAATAGCCTCTACTCTTGTTTGAGCAGTCACGATCAGTTTGGCAATCATGGAGTCATAATTAGGAGGGATCATATATCCTGAATAAACATGCGTATCTACTCTGACTCCATGGCCTCCGGGTAGGTGTAGGGTAGATATTTTTCCCGGAGATGGCCTAAACCCGTTAAAAGGATCTTCTGCGTTGATTCTACATTCAATAGAATGCATTTTTGGGATATAATTTTTACCGGAAATAGGAATACCGGAAGCAACTAAAATCTGTTCTCTAATTAAGTCAAAATCAATCACTTCTTCAGTAATAGGGTGTTCTACCTGAATTCTGGTATTCATTTCCATAAAGTAGAAGTTTCTATGTTTATCTACCAAGAATTCTACCGTTCCTGCACCTTCGTATTTAATATATTCTGCGGCTTTTACTGCGGCTTTTCCCATATCGCTTCTCAACTTTTTTGTCATAAAAGGAGATGGGGTTTCTTCGGTGAGTTTTTGATGTCGCCTTTGGACAGAACAATCTCTTTCTGATAAATGGCAGGCTTTGCCAAAAGCGTCGCCCACAATTTGAATTTCAATATGTCTGGGTTCTTCAATTAATTTTTCCAAATACATTCCGTCATTTCCAAAAGCAGCTTTTGCTTCCTGGCGAGCAGAGTCCCAGGCATCTTGTAAATCTTCTGCTTTCCATACGGCTCGCATTCCTTTTCCGCCACCGCCGGCTGTTGCTTTTAACATCACCGGATATCCTGCTTCAACAGCCAATTTTTCACATTCTGAAAAATCTTTTATAATTCCTTCAGACCCCGGAATACAGGGAACACCGGCAGCAATCATGGTTGATTTTGCAGAGGCTTTGTCACCCATTCTGTCTATCATATCTCCGGTTGCCCCTATAAACTTAATATCATGTTCTTCACATAGCTTCGAGAATTTAGCGTTTTCCGATAGGAAACCATATCCCGGATGTATGGCATCGGCATTTGTAATTTCGGCTGCTGCAATAATATTTGACATTTTCAAATACGATTCGCTACCGGGAGCAGGGCCAATGCATACGGCTTCATCAGCAAATTTAACATGTAAACTCTCTGCATCAACAGTGGAATATACTGCTACTGTTTTAATTCCCATCTCTTTACAAGTTCTAAGTATTCGTAAAGCGATTTCACCTCTATTGGCTATTAATATTTTTTTAAACATAATTATAAGTTTTATTTTTTAAAATTTTGAGGAGGCACTTAAAAAAATAAAAGAAAATTATGAAGGATCTATCAAAAACAGTGGTTGATCAAACTCTACGGGAGAAGAATCATCTGCAAGTATTTTTACCACTTTGCCGGAAACGTCGGATTCGATTTCATTAAATAATTTCATGGCTTCAATAATACACAGCGTATCACCGACTTTAATCTCACTGCCTACCTCTACAAACACGGGTTTGTCCGGTGAAGGCTTTCTATATAAAGTACCAATAATAGGAGACTTTATAGTAATATATTTAGAATCGTCTTCTGTGGGAGCAGCAACGGGAGCAGAAGCTTCAGGAGCAGGCGGAGGAGCTACCGGAGCCATTTGTATGGATTGTTGAGGTATTGCTACCGCAGGAGTTTGGTGTACTATAGTGCTTTCATTAGCAGTACCGGTTTTGATAGTAATTTTTATACCTTCCATTTCCAGTTTTACTTCGCTGACACCGGATTTTGCTACAAACTTTATCAAGCTTTGAATTTCTTTAATATCCATATTTTTGATTTTAGTACTAATTAGTTTGTGAATTATATGCCCATTTTAAATAGATAGATCCCCACGTAAATCCGCCGCCAAAAGCCACAAAAATTAAATTATCTCCTTTTTTTAGCTGCTGCTCATAATCTGCTAATAACAAAGGTAGAGTAGCAGAGGTTGTATTTCCATACTTATGAATATTTATCATTACTTTTGAGGAATTCAGATTTATTCTATTTGCGGTAGCTTCAATAATTCTCTTATTTGCTTGATGTGGAACCAGCCAATCTATGTCTTGTTGGGTTAGCTTATTTCTAGTCAACATTTTTTCTGATGCATCAGCCATATTGGATACTGCAAACTTAAAAACTGTTTTCCCTTCCTGATACACAAAATGTTGTTTATTTTTTACAGTACTTTCACTAGGAGGCAAAATTGAGCCTCCGGCTTCAATTTTTAAGAACTCTCTTCCAATACCATCGCTTCTTAAGTATTCGTCTTGTAAACCCAGGCCTTCTTCGTTGACTTCAAAAAGAGTGGCAGCGGCCCCGTCTCCAAAAATAATGCAAGTAGTCCTGTCCGAATAATCTATGATAGAAGACATTTTATCGGCCCCTATGAGTAATACCTTTTTATATCTACCGGATGTTACGTAGGCTGCTGCTGTAGACATTCCGTAGAGAAAGCTGGAGCAGGCAGCTTGTATGTCATAGGCAAATGCGTTAGCAGCTCCTATTTCTGTTGCCGTAAAAACTGCGGTAGAAGCTACAAGTACATCGGGTGTGGCAGTGGCAACAATAACCAGGTCTATCTCTAAGGGGTTCAGATTTGTTTTCCGGATTAAATCTTTTGCAGCTTCAATAGCCATAAAAGAAGTACCCTTATTCGGAGTTTTAAGGATTCTACGTTCTTTAATTCCGGTTCTGGACGTAATCCACTCGTCATTGGTATCGACTAAAGTTTCCAGCTCCTTATTTGTCAGCACGTATTCGGGGACATACTTCCCCACTGCTGTAATTGCTGCAGTTAACTTTATCATAGGGTTGCCTTTTATAAAGGTTCTATTGTTGTTTGGTTTACCATAAAAAGGGAAGGCTAAAATAAGGAAAATAAACTTTTTCCGTACAAAAAAGCTTGAGAAAACCCAATTTTTAGTATGAAATTATAAAAAGACATCAAAAAACGAGGGTTTTTGGTTTTTCTAAAAAAAAACACAATTATACTTCTGCTTCGGAAGATTCCATTACAACCTGGCCTCTGTAATAGAGTTTACTTTCATGCCAATGAGCTCTGTGGTATAAATGAGCTTCTCCGGTTGTTGGGTCTACCGCTATTTGCTGAGTTGAAGCCTTATAGTGAGTTCTTCTTTTATCTCTTCTGGTTTTGGATATTTTTCTCTTTGGATGTGCCATTTTATGTATTTTTTTCTGTTATTAAATTCTTTAACATATCCCACCTGGGATCTGTTTCCGCATTTTCCGCCGGAACTGTTTTTTGTGAGCTATTTAATATGTCCAAAGTTTTAGATTGCATAGTACCGTCTGTGACTTTTGGATGAACTCTTTTTGCAGGGACAGACAAAATAATCAACTCATATATGTATTGGGCTATATTTAGCTGGTATGCCCCATGTGAGAGTATCAAGATATCTATATCATTGTCATTATACTCCGACCCAAACTTAACAACCAAGTCTAGATTCCCTGTAATTTCCTGATCATAAGGAATATTTGTAATATCACAAGAAAGGTTTACAGTTCCGCTTATCTGAACAGAGATTTCTATAAAAGTTGTCTTTTTTACAAGGGTGGCGTTAGCTGTAACCCGGGTATTAAAGTATTCATTAAAATTAAATGCTTCAAAGAACGTGTTATCGATTTGATATTTGAATAAATGGCTTCCTAATTTTAAACCTACAAAAGGAATGTTAAAATCTTTCATGCCTTTCATTATCAATGAATCAAATTGAGCATGCGAATATAAAAAATGTTTTGGATTTAATTGAATTTTATAGGTAAAAAGTCAATTGGATTTTAAAACATTCTCAGTGATCTCTTTATATTCGTTTCTGTTTTTATAAATCTTAAGAGCAGTAAATAAAGCTTCTTTAAATGAATCTTCGTTTGCTATTCCTTTTCCGGCGATATCAAAACCGGTTCCATGATCGGGTGATGTCCTTATTTTATTTAAACCTGCTGTAAAGTTTACACCGTTTCCAAATGATAATGCTTTAAAAGGAGCTAAGCCTTGATCGTGATACATGGCCAATATTCCGTCAAATTGTTGATAGGTTTTTGAACCAAAGAATCCGTCTGCGGCATAAGGGCCAAACACTAATTTTCCCGAATCTCGTATTTCTTTGATGGTAGGAATAATGATTTCTTTTTCTTCTTTGCCCGTTAACCCGTTGTCTCCCGAGTGCGGGTTCAATCCAAGAACAGCAATTTTTGGTTTAATAACACCAAAATCCTGTACTAATGAGGCATACATAATTGCTGTTTTCTCTTTGATTAATTCGGGTGTAATCGTATCTGCCACTTTTGAAACAGGAATATGTCCGGTTAACAGCCCTACTTTAAATAAGTCATTCATTAAAATCATCAGGCTTTGTCCTTCTAAATTACTTTGCAAATATTCCGTATGTCCTGCAAATTTAAAATCTTCTGATTGGATAGTATCTTTATTGATCGGTGCGGTAATTAAGACATCTATGGTTTCTTTTTTTAATTCGTCTACAGCTTTTTTCAGAGATTGAAAAGCATATTTTCCAGCATTTTTTGAAGGGGTTCCTAATTCGATTTTAATGTCTTCATTCCATATATTTAACAGGTTGATTTTTCCGTAAACTATTTTGTTAATATGATGTATACCGTTAATATGCGTTTGAATGTTCAACGCTTTTTTATGAAAGGAAACTACTTTGTTTGAGCCAAATATAACAGGAGTACAAAATTCCAGCATTCTTTTATCGGCAAATGTTTTTAAAATAACTTCTACGCCTATTCCGTTTATATCACCCAAAGAAATTCCTACAATTATGTTATTGGTTTTATTCATCGTGCATGTTGTATTATTTCTATTTTTGTATGGTGCAAAAGTAACTAAATTATAAGAGATGTTTACCGGAATTATTGAAACTCTGGGAGTTGTTAAACGGATTGACAGTGAACAGGAAAATATTCATGTTACCATTCAAAGTGATACAACCAATGAGTTAAAGATTGATCAAAGTGTTGCGCATAATGGAGTTTGCCTGACCGTTGTTTCTATTGAAAATGACACCTATGTTGTTACTGCCATAAAAGAAACGCTGGACAAAACAAACCTGGGATTATTAAAAGTAAATGATAAGATCAATTTGGAAAGAGCAATGAAATTGGGCGATAGATTAGATGGTCATATAGTACAGGGGCATGTAGATTCGACAGCTGTTTGTATCGCCAAAACAAATGAAGAAGGAAGTACTTTATTTACTTTTCAATATACTTCTACGGAAAATATAACGATAGAGAAAGGCTCCATTACGGTTAATGGAGTTAGTTTAACAGTGGTAAATACTAAAGAGAATGAGTTTAGTGTGGCAATTATACCTTATACCTTAGCACATACTACATTTAAAGATTTAGTTGTTGGCAGTATTGTCAATTTGGAGTTTGATGTGATAGGGAAGTACGTTACGAGATTATATAGAAATGGGTACTAACTAAGTCACCAATCGTAATTTTTATGAGCGTCTAACTTTATAAATATAAAGAGCAACAGTGTAAACCCCCAAAGAGAAGATCCGCCGTAGCTAAAAAAAGGTAGCGGGATTCCAATGGTTGGCAATAAACCGATAACCATTCCTATATTTATCAGGATATGAAAAAATAAGATAGAGGCTACGCCATATCCATAGATTCGTCCGAATTTGTTATTGTGGGTTTCAGCTAAAAAGAGGATTCGATATAACAAAATCAGAAAAAGAATGATTACCATACTACTGCCTATAAATCCCCATTCTTCTCCAATTACACTAAAGATATAATCGGTGTGTTGCTCAGGTACAAATCCTCCCTGGGTTTTATCACCCTTCAAAAAACCTTTGCCTGAAAACCCTCCGGAGCTTATGGTCCGGATAGATTGATTTGAATTGTATCCTATTTTTTGTGTATCTGATTTTTTGCCTAATAAGATATCAAATCGATCTCTGTGATGCTGTTCAAAAACATTATTATAAATAAAATCCGAGCTAAAGATAAATAGCCCAATAATGGAATAGAACCCCATAATTTTAATCCAATGAAATTTTAAGAAACGTTTATTTTTATAAACTGCGTATAGGATGAAAAGTGTAATTAAAGAGAAGAGAACCGATGCTAATATAAATGGGGTTATAATTAAAGTGAATATAAAAAGAACAATAGCAGAAATGCCTATAATCAAATAAGCTAATGTCAAACCCTCTCTATTCAGGACAAAAAAGAAAGATAAGTAAATAAGGGCAGAACCCGCGTCGGGTTGTAAGAAAATTAAAAAAGCAGGGAGAAAAATAATAAAGAAGGCTTTGATTTGATTTTCAATAATTCCAAGATTGTAATTCCTGTCATGCATCAGTTTTGCCAAAGCCAATGCTGTAAAGGCTTTGGAAAATTCAGAAGGTTGTATACTTGCTATTCCAACATCATACCATGATACGGCACCGTTTACATTCTTGCCAAATAGAAATAAACCAATTAAAAGGATTACCGAAGCGAGATAAAAAAAACCTGCAAATTTTTCATAAAATTTAAAGTTAAAGAAGAGTATAACAATGATAAGTGGTATACTTAAAATAATCCAAAGGAGTTGTTTGCCATGTATGGTTGAAAAATTAAAAATACTGCCCGTATTTTCCGGAGACACAGCATAAATGTTTACCCAACCAAAACCTACCAGAAGTATATAAATTAAAACCAGTGTCCAATCTATACTGTAAAAAATATTATTGCGTGCTGCTCTCAACGGTTATTTTTTTATCAAGATGTCTATTATAAACAGGGTATAAGTCTTTATTGATAACGATATCTTCAATCCATTTTCTTTTTACTTTTTTGAATATGTATTTTTCAATCATAAGACTTGCAATGGGAGCTGCTATTTCCGAACCGAACCCTCCGTTTTCAATAAAAACGGCAAGAGCAATTTTTGGGTCCTCTTTTGGAGCAAATGCAATTAAAATAGAATGATCGGGTAGTTGTTCTTTTTTCCCATTTACTTTTGTAAAATTTTCAGCAGTTCCTGTTTTGCCACAAATATCAATTCCTTTAATCTTAACCCAACTGGCTGTTCCTGTTTTAAAAACCTCTTCCATTGCATGTATTACAGGTTCAAAATGTTTTGCCTGTATCGTTGTTTTTTTAGGGATGATATATGTGGAATCCTTAATAGGAATCACATTGATATTTTTTAATATATGCGGGATATAAAAATAACCTCTGTTGGCAATTGCAGCAGTAACATTTGCGAGTTGAATGGGAGTAGTTAATACTTCACCCTGGCCAATAGCATTGGAAATATTAGTAGATGCATTCCACTTGTATTTATATTGCCTGTTATAATATTCACCATCAGGAATTAACCCTTTTTGGCCGGTAGGTAAGTCGTATCCTAAGTAATTTCCCAATCCAAAACTTTTCAAGTGCCTACTCCAGTTTGTAAGCCCGCTTTCCGGATCATTATTTTTCTCTATAATACGTTTGTACGTATTTGCAAAATAGCTGTTGCATGATTTGGAAATGGCGGTATGCAATTGAATAGGTTTATTGTATATATTACAATGACATCCCATAAATTCATTTTTTCTATTGCCGTATCGATACCCGTGATAACAATAAAAATGAGTTTTTTCTGTAATAATACCTTCTTGTAGCCCTATCAAGGCATTTACCAGTTTAAAAGGAGATCCGGGTGCATAAATTGCTTGTAAACCTCTATCGTAAGTGGGATTATTAATGATGTCATTAAAAAGTATAACAGAATTTTTAGAACGTTTTCTGCCAACCATCATATTTGGGTCATAACTGGGAGCAGTGGTTAATGATAGAATTTCTCCTGTAGCAGGCTCAATAGCAACAATAGCTCCCCGTTTTCCTTTCATTAAAGACTCTGCATATTGTTGTAGCTCACTATCAATAGACAAAGTTACATCCTGTCCGTCAACGGAAAGTGAATCATATATTCCGTCTTTATAGGGCCCTATAATTTTATTAAGACTATTTCTTTGGAGGTATTTTCTTCCCTTTTTTCCTCTCAATACCAATTCGTACTGCTTTTCAATTCCGGTTTTCCCTATCAACTCTCCTTGCTGATAATAATTACTTTTTTTGGTAATCTCCTCATTTACTTCACTGATATAACCCAGAATATTGGCTGCAGATTTAACGGGATAATCTCGTATAATTCTTTTTTGGACATAAAAACCTTTAAATTTGTGCAGTTTTTCCTGTAAAAAAGCGAAATCTTCTTTAGCCAATTGCCTGAGAAAAACCGAAGGCAACCACGGTGAGTATCTTTTTGCTCTTCTGTATCTCTTTTTAAAGTATGCGGTATCTATTTTAAGAAGTGAACAAAACTCTAAAGTATCCAGAGGTTTTACTTCATTTGGAATTACCATTACATCATAGGATAATTGATTGGCTACTAAAAGTTTACCATTTCTGTCATATATGTAACCTCTTTCCGGATAATCGAAAATTACTTTTACGGAAGTACTTTGAGCAATAACATTAGGTGCACTGTCTACTATTTGCAATTGAAAAAGCCTGCCGATATAAAGCAAACCAATGGAAGTAGTTAAAAAGTATAGTAGAAAACTTCGTTTCATGGATATTTTTTATTAAAAATAAAGGTTCCTGAAAAATACAAAATCAGCGTAAAAAAAGCAGATAAAAAAGTATTTAACATAATATCATAAAAATTTTGAAAACTAAAATGAGCCAGAGAGAATAAAATAAAATGATGTATAACTGTTAAAATGATTACATAGTTGATCATTTTTTTTAAAGACTCTGATTTAAAGTTGAATGTTAATAAATCAGTATTGGATTTTTGGAAAATAGCTTTTATTAAAAAGATTCTTATATAAGCAACAAACAGTAATGAAAAAGCATGTATTCCTCCGGAATCTGAGAACAGGTCGGCAACCAAGCCATAAAGAAAAGCAAAAAATAAAAAAGGAAAACGATTCGTACGAACCGGATAAACAAATACAAAAAGCACGTACAAATATGGATTTATATATCCTAAAAAATGGATATTATTTAATATAAGTACTTGAAAAAGCATAATAAGAACCAATCTTATAGTTAATGAAAATCTATTCATTTGCAGTATCTTCTATAGTTCGAATTTCTCTTTTATCAAAATTTGAAATAATATATACATTTTCAATATGTCTTAAATCATTAAATAGTGCCACATCTATGGTATTTTTTATAGAATTACCAGGGGTTATTTTCTGTATGGTTCCAATTAAAATACCTTTAGGAAAGATAGAAGACATTCCTCCTGTGATGATCGTATCTCCAACTTTAAAAACAGCTTGTCTGGGGATATCATTTAATTGTACTATTCGTATATCTTTTCCATTCCAGGTCAACGAGCCAAAATAAGGGCTGTTCTTCAGACGTGCATTGATTCCAATAGTTTTATTTAAAATAGATTGAGCTCTCGCATATCTATAGGAAGTTTGATCGGTAATCCCTATGATTCCCTTATTATTTACAACAGCCATTTCGGTAGTAACTCCGTCTTTTTTCCCCTTATTAAGTGTCAGGAAATTAAAGTCAGAGTTGAACTTATTATTAATAATTTTAGCTGCAGTATATGTGTATTTCTGATGATATAACGAATTATTTACCTTGATAACTAAAGATGTGTCCAACACATTTTTTAATTTTTCCAGTTTGTTTTTAAGCAGTGTATTTTCTTCTATTAATATTTTGTTGGCTTTTTTTAGATTAAAATATCCGGAAAATTGTGTAGTTTTTTCATATAAGTTCCCACTGATAAAGTTTGCAGAACTAATAAACTTACTTTTGTGAAAGCGGTGATTATTGAGGATAAAAAACAGAGCAACGGATTCTAAAAGAAGAAAAAATAGAAAGTATTTATATTTCCGGATAAAATAAATAATTTGCTGCATACAATGAAAATATTTGAAATTATTTCATCACAACACTTTTGTATTTATCCAGTTCTTTTAGAGCCAATCCGGTACCTCTTACAACAGCCCTCAGCGGATCTTCTACAACATAAACAGGAAGATCGGTTTTACGGGATAATCGCTTATCCAGACCCTTAAGCATAGAACCTCCTCCTGCTAAATAGATACCTGTGTTGTAAATATCGGCAGATAATTCGGGTGGCGTTTTAGACAAGGTTTCCATAATAGCATCTTCAATCCTTAAAATAGATTTATCTAATGCTTTTGCCATTTCTCTATAAGAGGTCTGAACTTGTTTAGGTTTTCCGCTTAATAAATCTCTTCCCCTAACCAACATATCTTCCGGGGGATCATCCAAATCTTCGGTGGCAGCACCAACGGTTATTTTAACATTTTCTGCAGTTGCCACCCCTATGTACAAATTATGTTGGGTTCGCATGTAGTACATGATATCATTTGTAAATAGATCTCCTGCAACTTTTACAGATTGATCGTAAACAATACCGGATAGTGCAATTACAGCAATTTCCGTAGTTCCTCCGCCGATATCAATAACCATATTCCCTTTGGCCTCCATAATATCTATACCAACACCAATTGCGGCAGCCATAGGTTCGTAAATCAAATAGACTTCTTTTGCATTCATATGTGTGGCGGAGTCTTTTACAGCGCGTTTTTCCACCTCGGTAATACCGGAAGGAATACAAATAAGCATTCGCAATGAAGGTGAAAAAAACCTTCTTCTGATAGCAGGAATTTTTTTAATAAAATTCTTAATCATTTCTTCGGAAGCCTGAAAATCAGCTATTACCCCATCTTTTAACGGGCGTATGGTTTTGATATTTTCATGCGTTTTCCCCTGCATTAAACTGGCGTCTTTTCCCGTGGCGATAATCTTACCCGTTAGTTGATTTCTCGCTACTATGGAAGGACTGTCTATGACCACCTTGTCATCATGTATAATTAAAGTGTTTGCAGTACCTAAATCGATTGCAATATCTTCTGTCATAAAATCGAAAAACCCCATAAAATATTTTTTTGATTTTGAGTAGTCTTACAAATCTAATAAAAATTACTTGTTCGGAATACAATTATGTATTTAATGTTTAAAATGTCTTGTTCCCGTAAATACCATAGACAAACTATTTGAGTCACAGTAATCTATACTTAATTGATCTTTAATTGAACCTCCCGGTTGAATAATGCTTTTTATTCCGGCGGTATCTGCAATTTCCACACAGTCGGGAAAAGGAAAAAAAGCATCACTGGCCATAACAGCTTCTTGCAAATTAAACCCAAAATTTGTCGCTTTTTCAATGGCTTGTTTTAATGCATCAACTCTACTGGTTTGGCCGGTACCACTGGCAAAAAGCTGCTTGTTTTTGGCTAATACAATGGTATTAGACTTTGTGTGTTTACATATTTTGGAAGCAAAAATGAGATCTTCTAACGCTCTTTTAGTCGGCTTATTTTTTGTAGGATACGACAGGTCCTCTACACGATCTGTTTTGTTGTCTTTGTCTTGGACAAGTAGCCCACTTAAGCAGGTTCTTACCGTTTGGTTTGGCAACTTAGTTTCTTTTTGAATTAGAATAATTCGATTCTTTTTCCCTTTTAAAATGGTTAAAGCATCCTCGTCATACGACGGTGCAATAATCACTTCACAAAAAAGGGAATGTATTTCTGTTGCGGTCACCTTGTCAATTTTTGTATTCGTGATTAATATTCCGCCAAAAGCAGAAACAGGATCTCCGGACAAAGCATCAATATAAGCCTGATATACGGTGGCTCTTTGAGCACAACCACATGCATTATTGTGTTTTAAAATAGCAAAAGTAGGAGGCTCTTCGGTAAATTCACTCATTAAATGAACCGCAGCATCAATATCTAACAAGTTGTTATAACTTAATTCTTTTCCGTGAAGTTGATCAAACATACCTTCTAAATCTCCAAAAAAAGTTCCCCTTTGATGTGGATTTTCACCATATCGCAATGTTTTGGAAGTCCGCTCGCTTGCTTTAAAAACGACTTCTTTTTCATTAAAATAATTAAATATGGCGGTATCGTAATGAGAAGAAATATCAAATGCCTTAGCAGCAAACTCCTTTCTTGATGCTAGGGATGTTTTACCATCATTACCGGAGATTAGTTCTAAAAATGCTTCATATTGATCCATCGATGAAATGATAAATGTGTCTTTAAAATTCTTTGCAGCAGCTCTTATTAAAGAAATTCCACCGATATCAATTTTTTCTATGATGCCTTGCTCATCGGCACCCGAAGCAATTGTTTTTTCAAAAGGATATAAATCTACAATGACCAAATCTAACTGGGGAATTTGAAATTCATTCATTTGGGCGATATCTCCTTTGTGATCCTGTCTGTTTAAAATACCTCCAAATACTTTTGGATGCAATGTTTTTACTCTACCTCCAAGAATGGAAGGATATGAAGTTACATCTTCTATAGGAATAACCGATATGCCAAGCTCAGCGATAAACCTCTCCGTTCCTCCGGTTGAATAAATAGTTACACCGAAGTCATTTAATTTTTTTACAACAGGCGCTAAACCCTCTTTATGAAAAACAGAAATTAATGCGGATTGAATCGTTTTTAGAGTACTCATCTATTACTTAGTTATATTATTGAGTCCATTGCCAAAATAGTGATATATTCTGTGTTTGAATTGATTTGACTTCAAATTTCTCCCTTCTCGAAAATTTTAAATCCTCAAAACCACCAGATTATTCCGGTTGAAAATGTTCTTCGGGCGTCGAACTTTTTGCTAAATCAATTCTGCAAAGATCTCTTTTTTAACTTTTTTCTCAAAAAAAGGATGCTCTTTTTCAGTGTTTTAAAAAGGTTGAGCAAACTTTTAACTCGGGGCTTTCAAAACTTTTAACTCTATTATATAGAGTATACAAATTTACTAAAAGAACTCATTTAAACTTTTTCAATTTGCTAAAAAATGGGTGTTTTTAGGGCTGTTTTTAGCTTTTTTTCCTTCCGTAGCGGTGCATGCAACTCAAAAAAGCCTTCAACAGCCCTAAAAACTTCTAATGTTCGCTTAAACCCAAAAAGTCCAAACGAGTTCGGTAAATAATATCACAAAAAACAAGATATTTATTCAAACTTTTCTATTTTAGTTGACCAAAATTTAAACGGAATGAACAGAATAAAAGAAGCTCCGGAACAAAAAGGAATTAAACAAAAATAGTTGGCTGAGCAATTAGGTAAGAGCTATAACATGGTTAACAGCTATGTGCAAAACAGACAACAGCCAAGATTTGAAGTGTTATTTGAGATAGCAAAAATCCTTGATGTTGACCCAAAAGACCTAATCCAAACAGAAAAAGAGCAATAGATGATCCTCGATAATGAAAACAAAGAATTAAAAGTCCACCAGTGGATTTCCAAATATACAGAAGAGGGAAAATTTGATTTAGTAACGGGATACTTTACAATTGGAGCTTTAGCGTGGTTGTCAAGACAAGTAAACGATAAAATTAGTGACTTCCGTTTGGTGCTTGGGGACATTGTTAATGTTGACTTAGAAGAAAATCGACCACTTGATTTATTAAACGAAAATATCTCGATTGAAGCAGCGTTGAAATTAAACAGTGTTTCACAAGAAGCAGTGAATTTCTTAAAACAAGATAAAGTATTGGCAAAGACATTAGAACCAAATTTTTGCCATGCAAAAAATTATCTGTTCCATCCGGCCAAAGACGACGACAGAGATAAATATTTTGTTTCGGGAAGCTCAAATCTTACCGAAGCCGGAATCGGATTAAAGCACACAAATAATGTTGAGCTAAATATTGCAGAAACCGGCAACAATAACCAATACAAGGAATTGGTATATTGGTTTGAATCTTTGTGGGTTAAACCTCAAGCTCATACCGATAAGACAATAATTCACAAAGATGGAAAACACACAAAAATTGACTTTAAAAAATACCTAATAGGTGAAATAGAAAAGATTTTTATTAAATACACTCCGAGAGAGATATACTATAAAATCTTATTTGAATTATTTGGCAATCAACTTCTGGAAGAAGAAAATAATCCTGAGTTTAACAGGCAAATAGGTAGGTTAGAAAACAGTGTAATTTATAATGCGCTTTACGAATTCCAAAAAAAAGGGGTATTAAGCCTGATTAAAATGCTTCAAAAATGCAACGGATCAATACTTGCAGATGCCGTTGGTCTTGGAAAAACATGGAGTGCCTTAGCTGTTATTAAATACTTTCAATTGCAAGGTCGGGAAGTCTTATTACTTTGCCCTAGAGAATTTGGCATATACCCGACTAAAAAAATCTACAATAGAATTCTGTTAAAAGAAGAAAGACGACAAAGAAACATTGATAGCATTGTTGCTAGAGCTATTGAATTTGCCAGAGAGAGAGAAGCATCAGAGAATCCAGTTGACCCAGACTGGATCGTTGAATTTTTCAATATTACTCAAGATTGTTCTCATGAAAAGATGCAATATTTATGGGCTAAAATTTTAGCTGGTGAAGTAAAGAATCCATCTAGCTTCTCAAAAAGAACATTAAATCTTTTAAAATCAATCTCGTCAGACGAAGCAGAATTGTTTTCTTTATTATCTAACTGCTTGTGGAACCTACATGGTGAAGGAGTATCAAATTCTAAAATGCTCATCACCGATTCCGATGAGAATAGTGAATATTCTGATTTGCATTGGGGCTTTGATAGAAGAGATATCTATCTTTTAGAAGATTTAGGCCTTATCGAAGAATCTATTTACATATTAAATACTTCAAAATACTCATATCAACTTGATTTTTTTAACATTAAACACTCGGTTAAAAGCTCCAAAAAGAGGACTGAATTAGATATTTTAAGATTAACTAAGGTTGGTGAAGAAATTTACTCAATAGTACAAAAGGAAATGAATCTAACATATTATGAACATATTATGAATTATCTTAAAACCAATAAGATGATAGATTAAAAACTTCTTCTTTTCTCAATTAAAAAGTTTTAAACAAGTCTAAAAAATCAATATCCAAACCTTCGGCTATTCTAAGTAATGTTTTAACTGTAGGGTTCGTTCTGCCACTTTCAATTCGTCGATGGACTTGCTACATTTAGAGTGACAAAGAGTTAAGCTAATTTTATCTAAAATAACTTAACCATATGAAACGAAGAAAATACAGTAAAGAGTTTAAAATTAAAGCAGTAGAATTAAGCAATGTACGAG
>WLWF01000891.1_pt1 | contig 27130 bp, 17 predicted proteins | sample 6718331 | NCBI WGS metagenome assembly WLWF01 (sample SAMN12718692, study PRJNA515312) | sponge metagenome | isolation source: marine sponge | host: Mycale hentscheli | place: New Zealand: South Island, Marlborough, Capsize Point | collected 2003-05-01
TTCCGGATCCAACAACAAAAATACTACCGAGTCCAAGTAGCCAACTTAATGGCATCACCTGGCTGGCAAGCTGTTTGCTCATTTCCTGTTCAAGTTGCTTGATCGTCTGGTGGAGTTCAGTTCCTCGTACCCCCGCACTTATGCGTTTACGGATTGTCGAAGACTGCTCTGTAGCTGCTTCAATAGCAGTAGTAAGGGCTGCGCCACTAAGCGATCCTCCTTCTGCGTCGAGTTGTCGTTCAGCTTTGTCAAGTTCCGACCTTGCCTGGGAAACTTGCTTGCGAGCACGAGAGACGGCACGAGATGCACGCTTGCAGTTTCGTGCTCGAGTGCGTAGCGGACCAAATGAGAGCGAAAGACCCTCGGGCAATACGACAGCCATACCATCATCGGAGGTCTGTGGGTCCTCTACAGATATGACTTTAGTCAATCCGCACAGTCCGATCTGTTCCCCGAAGCGGCGGGCTGCAAGCCTTGCATGGGCTTCGGTTCGAGCAACATCGGCGACAAGTCGTTCTACCTGAGAACGATCGTCTAGAATACTCTTAATTTCAACTCGTTTTTTCCAGATGGCTGACTTGGTGTCACGATTGGCGAGTTCTCGGGCGAGTCTTCTTCTTTCTTTCAGACGTTTTTCAACAATTCGGAAGACCTGTTTCCGCTTTTTTACATCGTGCTGCCACCCATCGTAATCAGGATGCACCAAAGCAACTTTTTTGAGCGACTCAAGCTCGTCAGCTAGTTTTTTCCAAGCATAGAGTAGCTGGCTTGTTGGCAAAGCATCACGTGCAAGGTTTTCAGCAGTCGTCAATCTGGCGACAGCTTTTTCAAGGCTGTTTATTTCTCGTAAAACTTGGGTGTGCTCAATAAATAGGTCGCCAGTTCGATATTTAGATTGCGTGTCACCCTCGGCTTTTCGTAACGCATCTCGTTTTTCTAGAAGGAGTTGCCGTGGTGTTTTCTCGCCATCCCCTCGCTCAAGTCGTTGAAGGGCTTCTTCAATCTGGCGAATAGTTTTTGCCACTCGTGACCGATCAAGGCCATTTGCGAGTTCATACAATCGACTTCCGCACCCTTCCGGTTCAAGCGTGCGAAGTTCATGGAGTTCGTCGAGCCCAAATGCCATGACATTCGTGAATGTGGCTTCGTCAATGTCACCCACAATGTCTTGGAGGTAAATGCGCTGAGAGTCCTTAGGGGTGCCATCGAGTTGCTCTACAGTGATGCTGTCTCCCTCGTCGCCGCCGAGCCCTACGATGTCATCTTCGTAACTTTCTCGTGTAAGTGTTGCGATTCCAGGTCCTTCATGTCGGCGTTCGATGATGAAACGATGACGCTCTCGTTTGCCCCGAGGGCCTTTTCCTGTAACAACAATAAGTCGGCCGCTACAAGGAATCTTCGGATCAAGAACACCTCGTCTGAATAATCCCTCGAAGCCAAAGAACACAGCTCGAATGAATTCAAGCAAAGAGGTTTTGCCGATTTCATTTGTGCCGTGAATAACTTCGATACCCTGGCCGAGGTCTTGTAAACTGACTTGGTGAAGTCCTCCGAAGCTTTCAATTTCAAGTTGCTCAATGTGCATGAATAAGGTTCCTCGAAGGTAGCCGTCTTGGCGTTCTACTAGGCTTTTCTTTGTGAATGAATTGTTTAATCACTCTCAAGGAGCTCAAGTGCTAGCCAGCCTGCTTCACGTTCGGCTGATAACACAGGAGACGCACTTTCTGCCTCTGTAACAAGGTCGGCAAGAGCAGATGTGAACGAGCTACTTGCCCCCGGGCGTCCTCCAGAGCGGTTACGCCCAAGGGCCGCGAGTGGTTCTTCAACGTCAGCAGAAATACTTTCTATCCAAATGTGCGGTGACGCCGCGGCACAACGTTCGCGCAATATTCTTTTGGTCTCCTGGGCAATCTCATTGACCTCTAGACGTCGTGTGATACTGGTGCCACATGCTATTTGGCAGTTTATTATTACGAGCGGGCTTGCGTTCGTTATCGTCTCGTCACCCTTTGGCACGAGTTCATCTACCGGCGATAAACATGCTTCCCAGAGAAGTTGAGAGAGCGCTTCGTGGTCCTCGTCAGCGGATTCCGTTCGAATAGTTCGCCAGACAACGTCACTCACAGGAAGTTGTTTCCATTGATCGATGGCTCCTTTGGTCTTGGAAGCAGAGTCATCGTCAGCGGCGGATGGTGGTCTGTAGAACGTCAGCCCATAGCAGCCAGAGTTTCGTGAGTCCGTATGGCAGCGAGATTGGATGCTTGGAAGCTGGAGAATATGATGTGGTAGTGATGGAGTGGACTTCGTAGCCCAGACAGCCAAGGTGTTCGGCTGTGACAAATGACGTGATGACAAAAATGATGTCCCAGAACAATGCGCGTCATGGCAAGCATCTGCTCCAACAAGAATTTGGCGGTGGAGTGGTTCAAAAGAACTCTGAGCAGTTATTCGATCGACATCTGCTTCGTTTGAAATGGCCCATAGTTCAACTGTGGTGGAACGAATGGTTTGGGTCCATGGATTTTGTGGGGTAGCGAATGAGAGTCCTCTGGGTTCACCAAGCACGCGAAGGTATTCCTGGGCATCGGTTGGGTTGGTTGTTACCCAGAGCGTTTCGCAATCATGGTCAGCGGCCCGGATAATCAGCTGACGAAATGCAATAAGTTGTGCTGGACTCACACGGGTGGGATTCAGGATTGACCCACAGAGAACAACCGCCTTTGCCTGCGATTCAATCGCCAGATGGTAAGTTTTTTCCAGAGTTTTCAGGGTTGCTCCGCGGAGACGGGTGATAAGCGATTGTGGCATGCCTTCCGGTTCAGCAATTGCGTCATCAATTGCTGGATTTCCGACAAAGAGCAGATCGAACATGGTCTCCTCCCTCTTGGTAGGGCTTATACTGCCGAGGCCACGCGAAACGGTCACAAAAGTGAATGAGTCACTTGGCTGGCTAGCGTCGCTAATCTTTACTTGGCTTACCTGGTCTGCCAATCCATTGCAGGACTGTACCGGCAATCCGCTCCATTCCGCTACTGCAAAAGAGGTGGCTGGTGAGCAAATGCACTGGCTGCCGCCGTACACCAGTCTTTTTCGGCCTGAGACGGTCCTAGAACAGCCACAATTCGACCGCGATGGAGCACTCCCTTTTCGATTATTGTTGGGAAGAAATAGCTTTTCAGTACGTATAAGTAAGTATCAGGAGCATTGGTTTCCTCGGTAGGAGACGAGGTCATTACAGTATGATGAATTTCATCGCTTCGGGTGAAGAGGGCAAGAGTGTGGTCAGAGCCTCGAAGTTGAAATGTGAAACATTGAACTGTTACGGTTTGACTCCTGCTTTGGCTCCAGTACTCACAAGTTCCTAATGGTTCTGAGTCCCAGCGGAATGAGTTGGTGCACCACCTCCCAGTCTGTGCCATTGTCGCCTGAAATGAGCATTCGACAGCAAGGGATCCATCACTTTTCTCTCGAAGGGTTTCGCTGGAAAGGATCAGTTCTGCCGTAAGCGAATCCTCAATATCTTTGGTTGGGCACCACGGACTCTGAAGCCTCCATAAGCCGCTGGTTTGCAATTGCCTGGCGTCGTTCACTGCATAGACGCCAGTAGCGTCATTCCCCCTGACCCAGCCATCACTAAATGCCAGGGCCTGTTGAGAAAGACAAATTCCCATTAAGGAACTTGAGGCATTGCCGGACTTTAGAGATATCCCAGTGCCCGGCTTTTCTAAATTCAATTGAGCTGTCAGCGATCCAATTTTATGTGTCCATCCCAAGTCATATGACCGGATTTTATCTTCTGAAGAATCCGTATCAGATACTCGATTAGTATTTTTGGAAGAAAGTTTCTCAATTTTCATATTGGAGAATAAATCTGCTGGCATAGCGATCCAGCGGGAGTGCTGGATGGTGTTGCGTAGGATGAATTGTTATTCGTTCAAATGGTGTTATACACAGTTCTCGGCTCGTCTGTGGTTATTCAAGAGGTTTCAAAAAGGCTTTGCGTGCTTGGTGATTGTTCGACGGGTCGAATACGTATATTCAATCACGTAGCGTGAATATATTTGTTTCGAGTGCCCTTGCTACATCGCAAGGAAGCTGTCTGGTGAGCTGGCTATATATTAATAAACTTTCACTTAAATACATTTACCTAAAGACTTAGCAAATGAATGTTCCTTCAGAACTGATGGCATCAGAACGACTACATGAGTACGGTGAGTTTGCGGAGGTTGCAGCACGCGCAGGAGGTGATGTGCTTCGCGATTGGCGTGGACGATTTGCTGTTTCTGCAAAAGGGCCGAGAGATCTCGTGACTGAGGCAGATCTAGCTTCTCAGAAAACAATCCGTGAAATTCTTTTGAGTAAATTTCCAGATCATGGATTCATTGGAGAAGAGGGCGATCAAGATTCTTCAATTTCTTCACTGCGTTGGATGGTGGATCCGCTTGATGGTACAAGTAATTATGTTCACGGATTTCCGGCTTATTGTGTTTCAGTTGCTCTGGCCTATCACGATGACGTTCTCGCCGGAGCGATTTATGATCCGGTTGCAGATGAATGCTTTACTGCGATTCGTGGAGAAGGAGCTCGACTCGAAAACACAGTCCTCAGAACTACAGATCCACCACAACTTTCTGATGCACTCGTGGCAGTGAGTTTTCCACCGCATGTGGATCGTGAGTCACTTGCGGTGGCAGACTTCCTGTCTATTGTGCCGCATGTCCACTCCGTACGTAGAACTGGTTCTACTGCGATTAATTTGGCCTACCTGGCAGCTGGCAGGCTTGATGGCTTCTGGGTGCGTCGGATTGCATGTTGGGATGTGGCTGCTGGGTTGTTGATTGCTGCAGAGGCCGGGGCGGTTGTGGTCCCCTGTCGACATCCGGAAGATCCCTGCGAACTTCCGTCTCAGACAGCGGTGTCCTTAGACCGTCCGGCATTTGTTGCTGCAGCCAATCAACGGGTTGCCACGGGGCTTCATGATCTACTCACTGGGTGAGTGTGCGCCGACCGTAGCGTTCGTGTCACTTATGCATGATTGATGTGCCCTAAACTCCTTGAAAAACAGGGTTTCGCTGGTCTTTGGGGTCCAAGTCGTTGTAGGTTCATAATAGGTAGAAGTTTGCGCAACCGTTAAAAACTACCAGATATACAGGTGTTTGTAGCATTCTGTTTCACCGCACAAGACTTGGAAGTAGCAGGGCCTTGGCCATAGCCAGTCAAAAAACTGAAGGAAATGACATCTCAACAACTCGTTTGCGAGTTGTTGAGAGATGTTTGCTATCTATGTTGAAGCCATCTTGCACGCTGGTATTTCGGCAGTGCGTCATGGCTATTCTTTGCAGTCTGATAGGACTTCTTGTGTCAGGCAGTGTGTGCTTCGGAGAAGAGGCTCGTGATGACCAGAAGGACTCTGCGTCACGAGAAGTGAGACAAGTCGAACCGAACCTGTATTACGTAGAGGACGACTCAGGCCGTTTGATTCCGGTACCTGGATTCCGCTATCGAGACTTTGTAGAGCTTGTTCGGTTGCGAGATGGTTTGCCAGCCCAGCCAGAGGTGCCGGGGGTAGTACTTGAGAAACTCAGAATAAAAGTCATCCTGCCTGCTCCAACTGAGAGCAATGTTACGCACGCCGACGTTGACGTGGAGTGTGTTATCCGAAGCACTCGTCCGGGCTGGGCTATGCTGCCACTGAAGCTCCCGGAACTTGTTATTGCAGAACCACCAACAGTTGTTGGAGATAGTGAAGTTGTAGTCACGATCGATCCGTCGCCAAGAGAAGGAATGCCCGATAGTTCAGCAAGTCAACCATCTCTTCAACAAGACATTTCTGAGTCACGGTCAAACCTAGATAAAGGCTTCCTTGTCTGGGTGAACGAGCAAGATGAAGTGGCGGAAAAGGATGAATTGAAGAAAGAAAAGAGTGGAAAGCCTCATACAATTGTGCTGAGAGGCCGGATTCCGGTTGATGTGTCGCTCGATCGTGATCAATTGAGTTTCACGTTACCAGCTGCTACAGATTCAAAAATATCTATAGAAACACAGCGACAAGACCCTCTGGTCAAACTCAATGCTGGTGTCATTACACCTGCAATTCAACTGATCGACGAAAAAAATGACAATGCAGGCAGTGTCGTGGAAATTCGTGGTGCGGTCGGGCCAACACGTCTCCAGATAGAAGAGCCCCTGACAGGAAATGTACCTGTACGACAGATTACTGAGTGTAAAGTTGAAAGTAATGTTCGAGTAGATGGTCGGTTAGCAACAATAAAAGCAAATTTTTCTTTGACGAATCTTGGCAAAAGTGACGGGCTTTTTACAGTTCAGCTTCCGTCCCGGTCGGTTGTGCGGTCAGTTGGAAACACCGCAAAAGTACTTAGCCGTGGTGGCTCTCCTTCAAAACCACAGGTTGTTGTACGGGTTGAGAAAACGAAAGATGGGAATGCATCGTTTCAGCTTGTTTGTGAGCTAGCGATCGATACTTCCAGTGAAAGCCCAGTAGATGTCGGCGGTTTTTCTATTGACGAAGTTCCTTTATGGCGGCAATGGGGGCAGGTAAGCGTCTATACCGATGACGACTGGACTGTTGAGTGGATACCTCGATCCGGGAATAGGCAAATCGATGCTCCTGCAACACTCCCGCAGGAAGGATTTGTTGCGGCATTTGTATTTGACTCGCAGCCTATGTCACTGCCGTTACGAGTGCTTCCACGAAAAAGTCAATTAGTCGTTGAGCCAGAGTATACCTACCGTGTTACCCGGAATAGATTAGAACTCGCGATTCGTCTACAGGCGGTTGTCCGTGGGGTTGCGGCAAAGCAACTGAACATCTCTGTGCCTGGCTGGAAAATTGAGGAAGTTGGTCCTTCCAGCGTTGTTGATAGTGCATCTGTGTCAGAGTCTTCTGGAATAGTCACGGTACCGTTCCTTAAACCAATAGCCGGAGAGGTAGTGGTTGAACTGCAGTGCAGCCAACGCGTTGATCCTGATAGTGAGGAGGTGCGGTGGACGACACCCGTTCCAGAAGCCGATCTCGTTGGCCCCGCGCGTATGGAAATTACATCCGAAAGTAATATTGAACTAGTTCCAGATATGGAACGAATTGTGGGTATGAGCCGACAAGTTTCGTCGCAACCGAATAAATCTTCTGTTGATGTATCGAAGATTTCGTATCGGATCGAGGCCGACAAATCAACTTTTGTGGCTACACGCCGTATTCTGGACCAACAGATCGATGCCTCGATTACTGCGCAAGTAGACGTAGGATTACGTCAGGTGGTTGTACAACAGGCAACACGTATAAATGTAGCTCATGTACCACTTCAATTTATTGAGTGGACGGTTCCGCAAAGTGTGATTGAGACAGGTAGCATAGAGGTTCGTTTCAATGGTCAGTTATTGACTCCCGAAGTTATCAGTCGATCCTCTGACCCCAATGACTCTGGTGGGGACGAATCGATAAATGATGAGTTAGGAGATGGTGTTGGAGCGGATAGCAGCGGACGTTCCTGGCGTATTGTTCGAGTTTTGTTACCCAATCCTTTGTTCGGAACAGGCGAGCTTGTAACCCGATATAGCGAGGGTATGCCTGAAATACCGGAAGAGGCAACAGTTCCTATATCTATTCCCCTTTTGCTCCCCAAGGGTGCCGTTGTTGGTCGTCAATCAGTGACGCTTTCTTCAGTTGAAGAATTAAATGTTGACGTTCGTGACGAACGTTGGGATCGAGAAGGGAATCTTCAAACAATTGGACTCGGTAGAACCTGGAACGCCTCTCAGGGGCAAAAGACAATCGATATTGCAATAAGCCAAAGCCAGAGGGCTTTGCTTGGCGAAACCGTTGTTGAAGCAACCTGGGTGCGAACAACACTTCGCGGTCCAATGAGGTCTGATCAGTGGGTGTTTGCAGTGACAAGTGCGTCTGATTCTTTGACCCTTACGCTTCCTGTTGGAGTGGGCCAAGAAAGCAGTGAGATGACAGGCAATCGAATAGCCAGAGCTCGAGTCAATAATTCACCTTGGAGTGCCGCAGACGAAGCTACAGGAAGAATCGATCTTGACTTAGGGCAGACGAGAGGAACTCATCTTGTTGAAGTTGAAGTTCAACAGCCGCGGGAAGAAAGTTTGTTAAGTGGAGCGATACAAGGACTCGATTGGATCGGCCTCCAGAGTTCTGGGATGCCATCATCTTCTCTGTATAGTCGCGTTGTCTGGGAAATTTTGGTCCCTGACGGATCTGAACTTCTTTGGGGGCCACAAGGGTGGACAAGCCAGCAAGTCTGGGACTGGAGCAGTCCAGGTTTGCACCAGACACCGGCTGTTTCGGTTCAGGACTTGGCTTCATGGGTAACAGCGGCTTCGAGCCCTCAGTCAAATATTCGGGGAAGGCTCGGCGTTGGTTGGCGTTCGATGCCGAGAGATTTTATTGAACAGAGGCGAGTGTTTTGCGATGTCGGCAGTCCGACTAAAGTCGGCGTGTTTCTTGTTCCGCGTTGGTTACTTGTACTTGTTGCAAGTGGACTTCCACTTGCCGTCGGTGCGGTGCTGACAATTCTTCCAAGATTGACAACCGTTGTTTTGGTTGTAGCATCTGTCGTTTTTATTGGCGGAATGGCAATTGGTCCCACAGTAACGCTATGCATATTGCAGGCAAGTTTACCGGGTCTTGCGCTTGCTGTGCCAGCGGGAGTTGCTAGCTGGTGGCGTCTTCTGCTCAAGAGTCGTACACAAGGTGCGTATGAGCTGGAGTCATGGGAGATGAAGCACCCTGAATCCAAGAGAGGTGCACCTCGAGAGTCATTGGTTATCAATATGAAGCAATCTACTTCGCAGACGGTTGCCCCCGTTGCATCGTCTCAGTCGAAGGCTGAAACGGAGTAGTAGCTAATTATGAGCAAACAATATTATTTCCACAGACCTTTTTTGCGACTGCTCCTCGTAGCTTTGGTTTTTGTACTTTGCAGAAATAGTGTGAAACAGGAAAAGTTTTTATACGGAGCAGATGTAAATGAAGCCAAAAACGCAGCCTCCCTCCTTGATTCTGGCAGGATGTCCTTCTCTCGCGTGTATGTGCCTCCCGGTCGGCTTTCTGATGTTATTCGTGATGAGACGCGTTATATCCCTATGGACGCCAAGGAATTTGATGCGGTTGTTCAGCGACTATTACCCCGTGATGCGAGGCGTGCTTTTGAAGCACCTCGACCGGTTGCGGATTATGTTCTCTACGAACTGAAGCTTGATAGTTCAGGAACACTTCTTGGGAATGTTTCGATACGGTTGCAGGGTTTGGGTGGAGAAGTTGAGGTTTTTCCAGCAGAGGCACGGTTTCAAAATATCCTTTGGTTTGATGAGGAAGGTATTGCCCCAAAACAAATTGATTGGCTACAGGAAAGTGTGAATAGCCAACCACGAGATAGATCATTTAAGCCAGATGGTATGCCCGTTGATTTGTTCGGAAAGCCTGGTGGTTCGATCGATTTCCAGTCGCTTGGTGCTGGAAGGTTGTTTGCAAATCTTCAAGTCATGCCAGTACGTGTAGATCGCTCACTCAACCGAGGTGTTTCTTTCAATGCCGGCCAATCAACCTTTTTGTTTCCGCAGATTCCCTCTTTGGCAACGGTAATAGTTCTTGATCTCCCTGAAACTGTTGTGCCATTGATTGCGGGCAATGTACCGAGCACTAAGAGGATTGATGGTAGTGAAGCGGGATCTGATCAATATCGTCGTTGGCGGTATGAGCTTGGACCAAGACAATTGCTCAACCTCACACTTTCTCCTCGTCGTACCAGTCGTTACTCAGTTTGGTCTAATGTTTTTGTTGGAGAAAGAGCGGTAGAGATTGGAACGGTTGTTCTTCCAGAGACTGTTTGGTCTGAAAGATCTCTACGACTCATGATCGATGAACAAATGACAGTCATTAGTGCTCACGCTTATGGAGATGGTTCGAAGCAAACAAGCACATCGAATAATCTGGATATCCGTCAAGAATCCAGCACTGAGATCAGCGTTGTGTTGCCAGCAACCCTTATTGGGACCAATAACGGTATTCTGCTACGGAGTGCCATTTCAGGTATCTACCAAGATAATGAACGTTTTCAACTTCCTGGTGTGTCAATTGATCCAGAGTTCTGGGTTGGGGGTGGTTTTGTCGTAGACGTTGAAAATAGCCTTCAGGTTTCCAATGTGACAACAGAGAATTGTCTTGCGGTTGCACCAGAAAAAGCCGGTAAATGGCCGAAGGTAGTCAATATAAGACCGGGTACACACGCACGCCTAGTAAGCCAGTCCAGTACTCCGGGATTTGTGTTCGAACAAAACGGTGCAGATGGTTTATGTAGTGTTTCAGTTGTAAAAAGACAGCCAGATTTTGATGTTGCTCGTGTCACAACGGTCGATGTTTCTTCGGCCTCACTTATTGGGCGTGCTGCCTGCGATATTCACGTCAGTCGCGGTAGTGTACACAGTATTGTCGGACGTATTGGTAAGGGATGGTTTATCGACTCAGTCGAACCATTGATTGCTGAAGATAGCGCGGTTAAGCGTGGCGAAGAAACAGAACAATTCACTTATGATCGTGCGCAAAGCGATCTCGATAAAGGGGTGGGAGTATCATATGAGTGGAAAATAGTGCGAGGCAAAAACGGAAATCAACTTGTGCTCGATTTGCCAAGGGCTATTCGCGATGGAGAGAGTCTACGAATTAGGATAACAGGTCATCGTCGTGGTGTGCTGGCGGGAGCCCAAATTCGATCGACAGACGCCGATATGATTCAGCTTGTAGGTGAGATTTCGGAGCAAGCCTGGGTTGACTTGCGAACGAGTCCAGAAACCACCTTGATAAAGGTTAAGGGGCCAGAAAATGAGCCACTGTTTGAACCGCGTTTAACACTACTTACTGAAGAAGGAGTCTGGCGACAACGCGTTGCTGTAGGTCGGCTCGCTTCGCCAGAGGTGTTCCGTTTTCTTCGCAGAAGGCCTCCTCTTGAAGTTCTTGCGCAATCGCAATTCACAGTTCGTGGAGATCAATTAAGCGAAACCTATAGTTTTTCATGTCAGGAATTTCAGGGTGAACTTGATGCTGTCACAGTGCACTTTTCAGAACCAGTTGGAAATCTCGAATGGTCGATTCTTTCTGATGATGAAACAACGGCTATTGCTCGTCGTCTCAATACCACTGAGCCAAATGTTGGTACAGAGTCAAACAACACAAAAAGGTCTACGAAAGAGTCCTGGTTGGTCGAGTTGAATCCTCCGGTGACAGGAGCAGCAACTCTCAGAGCAACTGGAAAACGGAACTTCATTGAACAGACTGCTATTCCCTTGGTGTGGATTGAATCAGCAGTTTCACCACAGGGTCGTATCAATATCAACGCTGCCCGCGGGAACTGCCCCTCGGTACTCAATCATCGTCTAGTTCAGCTGCCCCCTCAGGGAGGTCAGACAAACTTGCCAATTCAGTCAGTAATGGAGGTGCTATACGATGGCTCAGCTTTGGCCCAAACAGGCCCGGCCATAGAACTGCTACCGGTTCTTGATAGCGTTCGGTCTGTTGCCCGCGCTTGGGTGTGGAGAGAGAGTGTCCGGGTGAGATGCTATGCATCTGCAAATGCAGAGTACGAAACAACTTTTAGTATTGAAAATGATGGCCGGCAAAGTGTTACCGTGAGTTTGCCAGACGGACATCGCCTGATTGGGTTGGAAGTCCAAGGGGAATCCATACCGTTACAGTCGTCGAATGTAAGAGAGTTTCCTGTCTATCTGCCAAGCGGTCGTCAGCGAGTTTTTGTGAATGTACATACGGCTGTTGCAGCTGAGTTTTCCCAAGGCATTTGGAGGCTGTCCTCAGTTGTACCAGCAGTTGATGCTCCAACACTCACAAGGGAAATGCAGGTGGATATCCCTAAGAATGTACGGTTGGTAGGAGTGCCGTCTGGATATACAGAAATTTTCCAGCAGAGGGCGGACTGGATTGAAAGAATTTCTGGACTCTCACAACGAGAGTCATGGTTTGCGAACACAAATCCGAAGGCTGCTTCGTCTGCATTTGAATCACGATGGTTTGTTCCAACAAGTGGACGATATCAGCCAAGATCATTTGTTCTGGTTAACCGTTGGTTGTTGGCCGTGACAGTCTTGTGTGTTGCTGCTGTTGCAACCTTGTTGTCATTGTCTGTTTTTTGGAGAAGTGGATGGTTGCTAGTTGCCGGGATTGTGGTTGCCTCGGTAGCTGCGTTGTGGGTGCCTCAACCGTTTGATTTGATTGCCCGTGCAAGCCTGTGGGGAATTCTTGCTGCTGCTGGTTTTCGTGTCTGGATATATGGTCGCGTAAAGAAACAGATCTCTTTTGTGGTTCTTGTATTAATGTCCTCGGGGATCTTTTCCTATGGGGAGGAGGTTCCTATGCAAGTGTTTCTTACCCCAATTAATGGGGAAACGACAGCACTGATCCCAGAGCCACTTTACAGAGAGTTAGTCGAAACAAGTGCAGCCCAGTCTTCCGGAGTGCGTATTTTAAACTCAAAAATTGAGTTGCCATCAACTCAAGGCTCAGCCACTCAGAACGATAATGAGATTTGGCATTTGAACCTCTCTGTTGAAACCGATTCAGCTGAAGTGTTCCTGCTTGATCAGTCACCTGTGGCTGGCCGTTTTGCTGAGGAACCGTTTCTCCTCGACGGTGAGTCGTTCCGTGCGACGTTCTCTGCGACTCGGGATCAGGCACGCCTAACTCTTCCAGCCGGAGGAAGGCACAGCCTTGTTATTCCAGTAGAACCTGTAAAAACCCGCAGGGGAGGTATTGAAATCTGTGAGATCTGCATCCCGACGTCTCCGCAAACCATGGTCACGATGATGCCGCCCAACGGCCTGGGTAGTCCCCAGAATGGGCGTAGAGGTATTCAGTGCGAATGGTCGACTGTTCAGGGTGTTTATCATCCAGCGCAAGAGGTGACATCTCCTGATTCACGTCAAAAGATGTTCATGGTTCCTCCTGCTGAACGTCTGCGCGTTATTCGTTCTTGGAGTTCCAACCAGGCATTAACAACAACCATTCGTGAATCAGAAAGTAGAAATCAGATTTCATGGATGCCAGACGACATTGTTTTGTCTGCCGAATTTACAATCGATGCAGGAGAGGCAATACTACCGTCATTCTGGATTCAGGCAGACCCCCGCCTTGTTCTTGATCAAGGCCAAAAAAATGAAAATGCACCTCATTCAAATAGTGATTTTGAGGTGCACTCATTAGGGCAGGGGATTTATAGGATTGATCGTAGCGTGCCCAATGCAGAAAAGATGACGGTTCAGTTGTCTTTTCGAATGTCATTAATAAGTCATATCGGAAAATATGAGTTGCCATATGCGTGGATTCGCGGAGTTCAACGCGATACACGTGAGTTGGTGCTTTCCTATTATCCCGGCATTTCATTCGACGTACAGTTTCCTCAGGCAGTTGCTCCTCCTCAGGTGAATGATTTGGGAGATGGGAGTTTGCAATGGTTTGTGGAACTCGTTCAAAGTGGTAATGAGTCATTTCCTGAACGTACTCCCAGTAACTATCCGAAAGACGGATTGGACACAACTCGTCTGCCTTTTGTCTTACAGAGGCAGGTGGCATACGTAGAGGTAAATCGTGAGCAAAGACCTTTACGAGGGACGCAACAGCTTGAGATTGTAGAAGGTGCCGATAAGAACCACCTGGTTTTTGAAGCGACGATTGATTCGACTGAGACAGCGTGGGTAAAGGATCACATTCGTATTCCTGAGGGCTATCGCCTTGAGTCCTGTCATGTATTTGAGAAAGAAAATTCTCGCAACGGCCTTCAGGATCAACCATCACTTGATATTTCCTTGCAGAAAGAAGAGCGAAATGTTTATGGATTACTTCTTCAGCAGCCTCGTTCAGGCGTTTTTCTTTTACGAGTTCAGGCAAGCAGTAATGAGCGTTTGCCGCAAAAAGGATTTTTGCCTCTGGTGCAGTCGGCTTCCGCTTCTGACTTTCCCTATTCAGTGATTTGGCAAGGTGCTGCTCAGCGAGTCAATATCATGATCTTTGCTGATCAGCATGTTTCAGAATCCGATACGGCTCAAAAAAGTGAGTTTGATGGCCGTAGTCTGCCTGCGATGCGAGTAACCGAAGACAGTCAGAGTAATGTGTGGCGTGTTGAATTGCCGTCAAACGATACGAGGTGGTCATATCAGAGCGAAATACAACCAGCACGCAAACTGGTTGATCGCTCCGACTTGTTACCTACCGGTGAAGAAGTTGATTCGAGCGTCATAGTAGATTCTCCTCTCGCGGTACCACTCATCGACATCGAAGTTATGGTCGATGAGCGTGGTCGAATCTCAGGAGTTTGTTGTATCGAATTACCAATACAGGCAACCGAAGTACAGTTTCGAGTGCCGGAAGGATTTCGAGTCTATGAAATGTTGCTGGACGGACAGCAGGTTCAGCCCAAAGCACCGCGTCGTGACAGCCCGTCAGAAGTATGGGCTGTTCCTATCCGGGCAGGTTTCTGGCCACATGAACTGGTCTTTGTATTTGTTGGAGAATTTGAGGCCACGACGATGCAAGGTGAGCCGGTATCATTGGCTTTCCCCAGCGTCATCGGCATGCCTGTTGAGCAGGTTTTATGGACAATCAATCATCCGATGAGCCGGTCGATACGATTTGCCGGGCCTGGAGAGGTGCTGAATGAATATGAATCGGGTGAGATAAGGACAAACGTACAAACAGAAATCAATGATCTTATTACGACGATTTCACCTGCACTACCCAAGGGAGTAGGAACGCGATTGCGAAATTTCCACCTGAGGCAACAAAAGCAATATGGCGTTCCACCACTCGAAGCTTGGGTGAGCAGTGGACCAAGTACGTTAGCCGCTAGCCCGATCGCACGACAATTCACCTCGGCATTTCTCACAAGCAGTCGCTGGGAAAAGCTGATAATCAAACCACAGACAGCTCGTGGAGCTGTAACAATTCGATTTGCGAACCCGCCCCTTGCAAGGACTGGACGTGCCGTTGCAACGCTCTTTGTTTTAGTCCTTGGAGCGTTGGGCTGTTGGGGGATTACAAAAAACGCTGATGTAATGCTCGCATTTGCTAGTCGTTGGTGGCCAGCTGTCGCGGGTGTTCTCGCCGTTGGCTGGATTCTCTATCGTGAACCGGCCTGGCCAGGTTTCATGCTCTTGTTTTTCAGTGCAGGAGCAGGACTTGGACGACTATTTAAAATATATGCAGGTCTCGAGTCATCTTCACCGGCTGCAGATCAACCAACGGTTCAGTATAGAGCAAATCACAGCGTAAGTGTTTCGTCATCAACACGAGTCATTGACAGCATGCATGAATCTTCAACGGTTACACATTATGATTCGGGCAAGAGGGAAGGACACGATCCCTCATCTTCTGCCCCCTAGCCACCTGAGTTAAATTTATAAGCTGAGTTGGTGGGGTCAAAGTCGGCGTCCGTGAATCCATTGTTCACTTTGACATTCATGTAGGTGTATTCCTCCATGAGAATTGGCTGGCCGCCCTGCTCCTTAGGCCAGTCGTAAGCTTCGTAGCGAATGGGAATAAGGTGTTCATCGTCCATGTATACCCGAGCAAGGTGAAAACGGAAATTTCGCCGAGGTACTGGATGTACAACCTGAATGCAGGTGCAGACCCTTCCATTTACTTTAGCTTCAGGGAAAAAGTTGACATCACACTCTCCAAATTGCTTGTCATGTTTAGCAACCTCGACGAGTCGCTCTGCAAGGTTCTCGACACCAATTTCTGTGATCGGGTATCGGTTTCCTTGCATTGCTAACATGCTTTGTGGCTTGAGGGAAACAGTACCAACCATTGCACGGACACCACTGCCTGCATGAGCCAACATGTTTCCATCATTCTTGCCATCAGAATAGATGACCTCTTGTCCCTTTACTGCTTCTGGGGCGAGGAAGTAGAGGTAGACACTAAAGGGTTCATGTCGAATTTTTGCGAACATATATTCGTGTGGTTGGAGTTCACCACCAATTCGCTCCCTTTTAACAACGGTGCATGAATAATCTTTTATGTTAGTTCGGAGGTTATCAAGGCCTTTGGCCGCGAGAGCCAGAGCAGGTTCCAAAGGGTGCTCACCTTGACTTGTATTGGATGCTGCCTCACCGGCACCAATATTACCTTGCGCCGTGTCACCGTTTGGTATCAGACCGAGTTGACTTCCTGGAATCTCTTCTGCCTTCAGGCCACCCAGGAGAACACTGAAAAGAAGCGTCGATGCACACAGCCCACAAAAAGTTTTGCGACCGATGGGAAAGTGTTTGATTGTAATTGCTTTAATCGCAGTCATCCCTGATCTGCTCATGGCTTGCTCCTCTTATCTGGTATGGTCGAAGAATTTCCTCGCGCCGACCTGCCGCTTGGAAGCGACAAATTATGAATTAAAAACCTTTTAAGGTATCGCAACGCGGGCAGGTAATTCATTTGATGGATCGCTTTTGTGTGGCTGATTCGTACAAACAGAATGATCCAACAAACTCGTGTAAGCCGCAAAAATACGATTCGTAACCTACACGGAGAAGTTAGCGATCCATTGGGGTGTGGGAAATGGCAAAAAACGCCTGTTTCGAGACGTTTTTATCGAACTCCCAAGATTTCGCGTATCATTGAGTCGGCGGTGTTTGCCGTACTCTCTCCCTGCTCGCTACTTTCACATGCAATCTCGTCACCCATTGATTACTGCATCGCCGTTTGAGGTGTACCGAATTGTTTCTCGTCCTTTTTACGAGAACACGTATATTCTCACGCAAGCAGGGTCTTCGGACTGTCTTGTCGTAGACCCAGGCTTTGAGCCAGAGGCTATCATCGAAGAAATTGACGAGCACAAACTTAATCCGACGGCAATTGTACTAACTCATGGCCATTCTGATCATATTGCGGGCGTTTCCTCAATTAAACAGCGATGGCCCTCGCTTCCGGTTTTAATCGGTCACGGTGATGCTGAAAAACTTACTGACCCAGTCGCAAATCTTTCAGCGGGATATGGCATTGATGTAAAGAGTCCTCCAGCAGATACCCTCTTACGAGAGGATGAGGATTTACGGGTGGGTGAATTTTGTGCAACCGTTGCTGAGATTCCTGGTCATTCTGTCGGTCATATCGTTTTCTGGTTTGCAAGTGACCCAATCCTGGTGCTTGCCGGTGATGTATTGTTTCATGAAGGGATTGGTCGAACGGATTTTCCTGACGGTGATTTCTCAGCACTCGAAGCAGGCATCTTGAATAAACTTTATAGGCTTCCGGACTCTGCGATTGTTTTGCCCGGTCATGGTGAGCCAACGACAATTGGTCATGAGAAAAAACATAATCCATTTGTGCCGCTGCCCTAGTTCCTTTTCATTGCCTCGTTCCCTGACTTCATTTACTCCTCTATGCTTGCTCCTGCTGATATGCCAACACCACCGCTCGACCAACCCGCTAGCCGGTCGACACTATGTAAAATAACCGGTCTTGGTTTAGCTGGTTTAGCGCGTTTGTTGGCGGGCGCGAGTATCCGCTGGATTGCAAGTCAGCCGGATACATGTCAGAGGGTGTACTTCGCAAATCACACGAGCCACCTCGATGCACTTTTGATCTGGGCGTCGCTGCCGCGACTCGTTCGGGAAATAACCCGTCCTGTAGCGGCTAAAGATTATTGGTCTCGTGGTGCTTTGAGGAGATGGTTGGCTGAAGAAGTGTTTAATGCAATTTTGATTGATCGAACTGATATTAAAGTTCATCAAAGTCCAGTTGATTTAATGTTACGTCAGGCGGGGAGTACGAGATCGCTTATCGTTTTTCCTGAAGGCAGCCGAAGCACGAGCGGCGAGGTCGGAGATTTTAAAAGTGGTCTCTATTATCTAGCAAAAAAACGTCCCGAGATCGAATTGATTCCAGTTCACATCGACAACCTGAATAGAGTATTGCCGCGTGGAGAATTTCTGCCTGTGCCCTTGCTTTCCTGCATAAGCTTTGGACCTCCACTTTGGTTGGAGCGAGATGAAGCCAAGCTAGATTTTCTCGCACGAGCACGCAGAGCAGTCTTATCTTTAAAGGAATAGAAAAAGTAACAGTGCTAAAACTCAACGGCAATCTCAGAGAGGGCGCATTCTAAGTGAATGATATTCGTACCATTGCTTTAGTTGCTGGCGTCCTGCTTCTGCTGTCTGTAGTGACGGGGGTCGGGCAATTTCTGAAACGGCATCCGGACCGGGGCATCGATGCTGCTGCTGTGCGGACATTTAATATGCGAATTCGTGGGTGGTGGGTCTTGTGTACGGTTCTGGCTGCCGCTTTCTGGCTTGGATCGACTGCTACGGTCACCCTATTTGGATTCGTCTCTTTTTGGGCGTTGCGCGAGTTCATTACACTCACGCCAACTCGCAAGGGAGATCACAGGGCGTTGTTTTGGGTGTTCTTTCTTTTCACGCCTCTCCACTACGTGCTTGTTGGACTGAATCGATACGACATTTACAGTGTCTTTCTCCCTGTTTATGCGACGCTTTTTGTTCTTGCCAGGGCGGCGGTAGCTGGCGACTACAAGCGGTTTCTTGAACGAACAGCAAAGATTCAAGCGGGTCTTGTTGTGTGTGTGTACTGCTTGTCATTCGCACCAGCTCTCCTCGAACTCCAAGTCGACGGAGGGCCGGAACGAGTGAGTGATTTAGGTAGCCGTGATGCAAACTTTCGGTTGCTATTCTTTTTGATTCTTCTGGTGCAGTTCGCCGACTGTATGCAGTATGTATGGAGTAGAATGCTGGGGCAGAATTTAGTTGCTGCCGCAGTTAGTTCGAATCGGACATGGGAAGGTTTGCTTGGCAGTGCAACGAGTACAGCGCTCCTTGCAGCAGTTTTATGGTGGGCCGCACCACCGTTTCAGCCATGGCAGGCTGCAATCGTTGGGCTGGTAGTCGCGGTTGTGGGATTTGCTGGCGGCATGACAATGTCAGCCATTAAGCGAGACCGCGGTGTAAAAGATTATGGAACGCTTGTAGTTGGTCATGGTGGCGTGCTTGATCGAATTGATTCAATCTGCTTTGCAGCACCAGTTTTTTATCACATGACAGTTCTGGTTATTGGCGGCTAGTTGCGATTGGTTTCTCTCTGAGTGCGTTGAGCTCGCTGAACATAAATCGATTGTCGTGCCGCCGTCGCAGAAATTCGATCCCTTGTGGGTCCTTTTGCATACGAGCCGTCAGGGCTTTGTCCGCGAGCGGTTTGTGCCATGTCTTGAACCTGAGGAATCGCCGCGGCGACTGATGCCGGCGGGGCAGGGCAACCACGCTTAACCCATTCAAGCCAAACGGTTTGTAGCTTGCCGATATCATGAATGCCGTAGTACTGACTTAATGACCCTGGCCAGTCGCTACTCGCTAAACCGTTGCCAACAAAATGGATATATCGTTTTCTACCGCCTCGCTCTATCAGGTATCGAGCAAGTGAGTAGCCCTGGGAATAGAGAGGAAGCACATCTGCCGGATATTCTTTCATAGCAAACATTTCGGGGAATGAAATCCCTCTTCCTGTCCGTAGAAACTCTATGAGTAGTCTGTGCTGACGAGCTCGTTCTACTGGATGCTCTACGGTTGTACAGGCGCCCTCATCGGCCCATCGTGGCAGTGGTTGACGAAAGTGGCTCGCAAAAATTGTATGAGTGACTTCATGTGGGAGAACAGAGTCGAGAATTCGTTCTTCACTGCCTTGGATAGTCATTGTCCAGTTGAAGACTTCGCCCCGATCGAATACGAAACTTGTTGCACCACCTGCCCCAAGTGTCGGGGCTACTTCTGCTGTTATCGGACACGGCTGACTCCACCGAGGAAGCGGCTGTCCGATCCATTCAATGGCAAGGTCGTGGCGATACTGTTCGGCAGCATCTCCAATCTTCTGTGCTAACTGAGGGCTGGGGGCTTCAACAACAAAGTTTGCAGTTCTATAGCCTGCTGCGAATAGAATATTTGCCGGTAGGATAAAAACTGTTACCGCACCAATGAGAAAAAATCTTCTTTCAAGTTTTCCAAACTGCATGTATTCACCACTTCGGAGACAGTGTCATCTGCAATCGTGACGATGACGAGACGTCGGACGGTAGCGGTGGAAAGAAGACGAGGCCAGAGCGATTTTAGCCCCGAAGGCTATTCGGCAGGAATCAGTCTCGGCCATGCTAGCTGAAGCTGATTTGTTTGCGGTATTTCAAGGGTTGTGCCTGGAGATAGCGATACCCGTGGCTGAAGAGTCTTATTCCATGCAAAAAGGCTTCGGTAATAACGGCCATCACCGTAGGCACTCTCTGCAAGTTGCCACCAGGAATCACCATCTTGCACGTCATAAAGCATTCCTGGCGACAGCTTCTTAATTGGTTTTGTGGTAGTTGTTTGAGGTGGTGAATTTGCGACGGGTGGGGGTTGTGGAGGTAACTGTGAATTGACGCTGTCTCTAACTTGTGCTGGTGCTTCAGGAAATGTTTGTATTGCTTCCTGTTTTTGCCATGGTGCGTTCTTCTTTTCGACGTCTGGAAATCTTTTTATACCCGGCTCCTGGTTATCAGGAGTTGTGGTCTTATGGATTGGTTCAAGCGTGGGAGGATTATCAAGTTTTGTTGTTGGAAGAGGAAAGTCGTTTGGGTTTGTCTGGTCAAACCAGGGTTCAAAGCTGGCCTCAACGTTCGGAAAACGTGATTGTGTTTCAGGCGCATCACGAGTGGTAGCTTTGCGGTGGAGAGTCTTTTTTTCTGGGCTTGGGGTAAGGTCAGGAGGAGGGACAGTTTCTGCAAAAGGATTGAAAGTGAGGGTATGAATATCTGGACCAGTCCCCTCGGGCGGCCGTGGTATCAGCAGTCGTAGAGCAAGTGCAGTAACAAAAATTCCTGCTAAAAGACCGAGTAGCGACAGAAGGAATTTGGATTCACGTCCCATTCAAAGTCCGCACGAATAAACTATGTTCAGTGGCTGCGTGCTTCGCAGCTCGAGGTTTTTCTTAAGAGCGATGATTCTGCTGAATCTATGCTGTTGTTGCTAGAGCGGCAGGGTAAGAAAAAAGAATGTTTTCAAGAAGGAGTGCTATTTCCAAAAAACCGTGAAAACAGCATCGTAATAGCGAGAAACACTCAGATAGGTGATCTCGCCTCGTGGCAAAATAGGGAGGCCACGTAACATCTGAAAATCAGAGCAGGTTTTAGATTCTCTCAGCAGCTCGAAGTCGTGCTGACCGAGAACGACGATTCATAGCGACTTCATCTGGTGCAGCCTCAACAGGTGATTTCGTCAGGCAATTCCAGGTTTGAGGACTACGAAAAGCTGTCTTTACAAGCCGGTCTTCGAGTGAATGGAATGAAATAACAACCAGTCTGCCCCCAGGTTTCAAGCGACTGGGTATTCGTTCAAGTGCTATTTGTAGAGACTTGAGTTCTTCATTCACTGCGATTCGAAGTGCCTGAAAAGTACGAGTCGCTGGATGTATTCTTTTTTTGTTTGTTGCTTGTCGAGGTATAGCCGACACTACAAGTTTGGCGAATTCCTTGGCTGATTCTATTGGTTGGCGTTCTCGGGCCTGCGCAATGCGTCGCGCTATTCGGCGGCTGTGTCGTTCTTCTCCGAATTCATAAATAATGTCTGCAAGAGTTTCTGGCCGGAGACGGTTGATAAGCCTCCATGCTGGTTCACCTTCTGTTGGATCAAATCGCAGATCAAGTGGTCCGTCAGAGTCAAATGAAAACCCTCTTTCACGGTCAGCAAGCTGATCACTCGAAATGCCTACATCCAAAAGCATGCCATCAATGCTTTCAACTTCTACTGCATCGAGAACCTCGGGTAGATTACAAAAGTTTGCCTGGGCGAACCGAATTGGAAGGTTTGCCAGTTCTTTTGCGCCACGTTCAATCGCGGAAGGATCCCGGTCAATGGCAACGACCTTGCCTCTTGGTCCGACACTTTCTGCCAGCAATCGCGTGTGCCCTCCTCCTCCAAGTGTTCCATCAACGACCGTCATTCCCGGGGTGAGGTTCAGGAATGACAGTGACTCCTTTACGAGAACGCTGGTATGGAGGCTCATGGAAGAGGATCGTTGGATAGAGTCTGAGTTGTGCACGTACTTAGTTTAACCATTCCGAGCGGTTCATTTATTGAGTACCTTAATAAGCATGACAGGTCCAGCAGATTTAACTACAGCCGATTGTTATGACTATGATCTCCCCGAGTCATCAATTGCACAGGAGCCACTGGCAGATCGTGCTGCTGCTCGGCTGCTTGTCTTGGATCGTGCCACGCAATCAATACGGCATATGAATATTCGAGATTTACCCAAGATCCTCGAGCCGAACGATCTGATGGTAGTGAACGATTCGCGGGTTGTACCTGCTCGCCTGCATGGACGGCGGACTGAAACAGATGGTCGCTGGGAAGGGCTCTTCTTGGCAGAGGTCGTTGGCGACAACGGGCGCCGTTTGTTGCGCATGCTGTCCAAAACACGAGGTACCTTAAAAGTTGGTGAACGTATCACAATAACAGACAAAGAGGGAAGAGATCAGGCTGTCCTTGAACTTGTTGCCCGCGATACGGGAGGGACCTGGTTAGTCGATCCGTGCTCAGACGAGCCAACATTCGATTTTCTGTATCGCGTTGGCCGGGTTCCCTTGCCAGGATACATTCGGGAGGGAATAGCTCGAAGAGAAGACGTTGAAAGATACCAGACAGTCTTTGCAGAACGGCCTGGATCAGCTGCCGCACCAACGGCAGGTCTGCACTTCACACCCGCGCTGCTGCAGGAATTAGAGAGCAGGGGTGTAAGGCGCGCGGAGGTTACTTTGCATGTTGGGATTGATACATTTCGACCAATTGGCACGGAAAAGATTGATGAGCATGCAATGCACTCTGAGTGGTGTGCTGTATCTGAGGAAACGGTAGCAGCTGTTCATCGCACTCAGCAACTTAGTGGAAGAGTCGTGGCTGTCGGGACGACTGCTGTTCGTTCTCTTGAAACGGCCGCAAAGGTTGGAACGGCCGAGTCGTATGTTGGTGCAACAGACCTGTATATCCGGCCCGGATATTCTTTTCGTGCGGTAGATGGCATGTTGACAAACTTTCACATGCCAAGAACGACATTAATGGTACTCGTGAGTGCATTTGCTGGTCATGATCTTATCAGGCGTGGGTATCAGGAGGCGGTTCGGGCTGGGTATCGGTTTTTGAGTTATGGCGATGCAATGCTGATTTTGTAGTGCAAAAATGTCTGCCAGATTTTTCCTCATAGGCCTTCGTAAAAAATTCAGCTGATCGTTGTATGATGCAGTGAGAACCTAGATTCGAAATAGTCCCCGATTTGAAACGTGAAAAGGAGTTACGCTCGTGGCCTCTCTACCTCAGGAAGATGTTTTGGTGGTACCTCGGTCTGTGTTGGAACGGGCGGGGTTGTTTCAAGGGTTTTGCGGAGACGTTGAAAAATACCTCCCGATCCTTCTTGACCCGAATCAAACACTCTGGATGCCGCGCGAGAAAGCAGAAGAGGACCCGTCATTTAAGCAGCTTATTCCGTATTGCCTGCTTGCATGGTCAGGTCCTGATGGAGTGACGCAGTATTTCTCCTATACGCGTGGTGGTGGGCAGGGTGAAGCACGGCTCCGGACCAAACGTTCCGTTGGTGTTGGCGGTCATATTGCCAGTACCGATGGAGAGTATGGTGATAACGCATCGTATGAGGCCGGTATGCTTCGGGAACTGAAGGAAGAAGTGGCCATCAGCGGAGAATTTACGAGTCGATGCGTGGGGCTTATTAACGATGATGCGACTCCCGTTGGAAGTGTGCATCTTGGGATTGTTCATGTTCTTGAGTTGCAATCCCCCGAGGTGGAATCTCGTGAGGCCGACCTGCTCGAATGCGGATTTCAATCATCTGAAAAGTTGCTCGCTGACCGAAAACAGTTCGAAACCTGGTCTCAGATTGCTCTAGAAGCGGTTGAAGCGGGCGTCCTTGGGTAAGCGTCGAACCAAATACTTCGGGTGCGTCCATACAGAATTGGTAAGGAATATTCAGTGATACCCGACAATGTTCCTGTTTATCTGGATAATCATTCAACCACTCGTGTTGACCCTGACGTGGTTGAATCGATGCTCCCGTGGTTTACAGATAACTACGGAAACGCAGGCAGTGGCACGCATGCGATGGGGACGGAGGCACGTGACGCTGTGGAAGTAGCAAGGCAACGTGTGGCACAAGCAGTCGGCGCGACTCCTCGAGAGATTGTTTTTACCAGCGGAGCTACTGAAAGTATCAACCTGGCGATGGTCGGTGCGGTGAGTCGTCAGTCAATGAAACAGTGTGTTGTCCCCGAAACAGAGCATGCAGCTGTCCTTGACGTGGCTGATCAACTGGAGAGGCAGGGCCTGCCCGTCTGTCGGTTGTCAGTCGCACCAAAAGAGAGCAAAACTCCTGGTGCTCTTGATCTTGGCCGCCTTGATGAGATGGTCTGCACGGGGCCAGCTCTTGTTTCTGTCATGTTTGCAAATAATGAGATCGGCTTGGTGCATCCAATTTCAGACATTGCTGACATTGTGCATGCCCATGGTGCTCTACTTCATGTCGACTGTGCACAGGCAATTGGGAACTGCTCTTTGGATATAACTGCACTTGGTGCTGACTTAGCCAGTTTCTCAGCGCACAAGTGTCATGGACCAAAGGGTGTTGGTGCTCTGTATGTTCGGCGTCAACAACGAATTGTAAGAATTGACCCACAGGTTTTTGGAGGTGGTCAGGAACGTGGTATTCGTAGTGGAACGCTTAATGTGCCCGGCATAGTAGGAATGGGGCGAGCCTGTGAACTTGCAGGTGAAACGCTGGCCGTAGCCACGAGTCATATGGCTTCTTTACGCACAACACTCTGGAACCGGCTGCTGGAATATATTCCAGGTATACGATTAAATGGTCCGTCAATTAGCTCGAAGGTGCGGCTTCCCAATAACCTGAATGTCCTTATTCCTGGAATTGATGGAGCGAGTCTACTTGCTGAACTTTCACGAACCGGGGTGGCTGCAAGTTCTGGCAGCGCCTGCTCGAGTGAACAGCCAAGGCCTAGCCATGTCCTGCGTGCCCTAGGACTGTCTGAGGAAGAAGCCCGACAAAGTATTCGATTTGGGGTCTCGCGAATGACCACATTCGAGGAGATCGAGTTGGCTGCTGAGCGGCTGAAAGTAGCGGTTCAGTCCCTTGGTCGCGTATAAATCTTGTTCAATTTTTCTGCGTAATCGTTAAAAAGAGCGGTCACGGAGTCAACTTCTAACTGGTTCAGTGTACCGCCCTTTGCCGCCAATCATGAGCGGGATAAACTATATTTGGATGCTCGAGGGCATTCTCGCGATCGATCGAATGATAGTTTTCATCCGGTGATGGCTGTTAATAGCAGCCGTCGCGCTTCCCAAATCAATCAAAAACTCCTACGGAGACCTTATACAATGTCGGTTACGCTTACTGAAAAGGCAGCCAGCGAAGTCAAGAAAATCATTACAGATCAAAAACTCGAGGATGGCACAGTCCTTCGCGTTGGCGTTGCCGGCGGTGGATGTAGTGGGTTTCAATATTCGCTGGGCTTTGATACTCAATTTGACCCAAAAGCTGACACGAAGACTGACCAGCACGGCATTGCAGTTGTCGTTGATAAAAAGAGTGATCTTTTTCTTGATGGGACAACGCTCGATTTCCATGAAGGAATTGATAAGCGAGGCTTCACCTTCAATAACCCAAATGCTTCGAAAAGCTGTGGTTGTGGCAGTTCATTCCAGGCCTGATCAACTATCGCGGTAAGGTGCAGAGGAGGTCCGGTGGCGGCCGAAAAAGTTTTTATTGTCGGTATTGGTGACGATGGCATTGAGGGTATGACCGCCCATGCCTTAAAGATTGTTGAATCGGCCAATATTTTGCTAGGCCCTGACTCATGCAGTTCCCTGTTGTCTGCAGACATGCAGGGACGGCTGGAAGCCGTCTCAGGTCTTGAGGAGTTGGTTGACCGCATTGAGGAATCTGGCGGTCAGCATAAGATTGTTGTGTTGGCATCAGGGGATCCACTTTTCTATGGGACAGCGCGTTATGTGTGCGCAAAACTTGGAAAAGAAAGATTCGAGGTTGTTCCTCATGTAAGTAGCATGCAGCTTGCTTTTGCCCGGGTTAAAGAGAGTTGGGAAGATGCCTATCTTGCAAATCTTTCTGGGTTACCCGTAATCGATCGTGTCATCGACAAGATTCGTTCGGTTGATACAGCGGGTCTCTTCACGAGTGAAAAATGGCCCCCAAACGTTGTTGCCGAGGTTCTCCTCGAGCAGGGGGTGACAGGCCTTCAGGCTTATGTCTGTGAAAACCTGGGTTCGCCTGATGAGCGAGTGACACAAGGTACACTGCAGGAAATTTCCAAGGAATCATTCGGACTTCTGAATGTTATGATCCTGATTCGCCCGAGTGGATTAACTGAACCACCGAGTAAGGCAGGAAGACGTCTGTTTGGAAACTCTGACGAACTTTTCCTGCAGTCGCGTCCGAAGAGAGGCCTGCTTACGCCAAAAGAAGTGCGGAGCCTGGCTCTTGCTGAACTTTCACTGTGCTCCACAAGTACCGTTTGGGATGTTGGGGCAGGAAGTGGGTCATTGGCTATTGAAGCCGCGAGACTTGCCCCGAATGGGTCTGTCTATGCCATTGAAATGGATGTCGATGACCATCAGTTGATAGAAGAAAATGCCGCGAGATTCGGCGTGAACAATTTGCAGGCAATTTTGGGCCAAGCGCCTGAGGCATGGAGTGACCTTCCAGATCCAGACAGCATCTATGTCGGTGGGAGTGGTCGTGCGGTGACGTTGCTCGTCGAACAGGCTTGGGAGCGTTTGAAGCCTGGAGGGCGTTTAGTTACAAGTTGTAATAGTATTGAAAATCTTGCTGCGGTTCATGCCTTGCTGCGTAGCCGGTCAGACGACGCGGGGTATTGGATGGTCAATATTGCCCGCGGTATAGAGCAAATGGATCGTATTCGATTTGAGGCTATTAATCCGAACTTTCTTATGGCGGCGACGAAGGCGGGGTAGGGTGTGACCGACCAACTTCCTGAGCCACTTGATGTCATCGCTGTCGGTG
>WLWF01000893.1_pt1 | contig 27106 bp, 36 predicted proteins | sample 6718331 | NCBI WGS metagenome assembly WLWF01 (sample SAMN12718692, study PRJNA515312) | sponge metagenome | isolation source: marine sponge | host: Mycale hentscheli | place: New Zealand: South Island, Marlborough, Capsize Point | collected 2003-05-01
CCACTCCTCCTGCTCCTGTTCCTCCACCAGCACCAGCGCAAACTAAAACTCTTTCATACTTAGTCCCGAAAGTTTTCTTTAAAAAATCTAGAATGTCTTCATATCTGGTTCTAAAAACATCATCTGCCGCATCAGGATTTTTTCCTGCTCCGCCATCGCCTATAAGAAGCTTGTTTTCTTCAGGGATTTTAATTAGAGACAAGTCTTGCTGTGCGGTATTTATAACACCTACTCGGCGATACCCTAAATTCCAAAACGACTCTGCTAAACGGGAGCCTCCTTGACCCACTCCAACAATAGCAAAATTGAAAGCAGCGTCATCAAATTGATCTTTAACTGAATCTTCAATAGGTTCGTCATCCGGTAAGGGAATGTCAGGTAGGTCGATTCCTAAATCTTCTACTTCAGCTGGAGCTTGAGACTCCGTAGGGGGAGTAGGTATCGCGGAGTCTTCTATTGGTGCTGATGCTGCATCTGGAGCTTCCCCAGCGGTAAGAGAAGGAGGTGTTCCTTCTGTCGGGTAATAATCGTTTATATTTGTATCACTCATCGTCTTCAAAACCTTCCTCTTCTTCTTTAGAAAAAGCTTGATTTATATTCTTAGAAAAACTCTCAGAGTTCATATCCTCCATAGCATCAGACCAATGACTAACTAAGTACTGCAAAGACATCGCATTGCGCTCATCTTCTGCTTTGGAGTAAACTTGAGGATTTCCATCTTCATCAAAATTAAAAAGCATAAAACCTCCACATGACCATTCGCTTAACTGATCTAGTATATTATCGGGTATTCTTTGAGTTTCTTGTATGATCATATTTATTATTACACTGTTTTATATAGAAATTTCAAATTTCTGCATTATGTATTTTTTGGATAAAGAAGGTAAATCTTCTTCAAATACCTCTAAAACTTTAAAATCATTACTTTCTAACCACACTCTTTTATCATAATCTCGTTTAATAGAGCTTAAATAGTTTGCTCTAGAGTTATTATGAAAAAACTTGTTAAACGAATCATGTTGAGCTCCTTGGACCTCTACTGCTATTCTTTTAGTCATGTTAATCATATCAACTTTCATTCGTGTGCCGTAAACAGGAAATTCTTCGTAACAAATTTGGCCACTCCAGTAATTTTTAAAAAACTGTTTTACTTCATATTGTAAATTAGAGCGACATTCTCCATCCCATTTTATTCTATACTTCTGAACGCTCTTGTATCTGAGTCTTCCTGAAATGTCATAAAGCTTCACTTTCCTATTCCCTGTAAGGCGTTTTTAAGTTTTGTGAATAGATACTTGCAAACTTCCTGCTCTTTCTCAAGATATTTCCTAAAATTGTCCATTCCTTGGTGTTTCGATTCAATTTCCAAGCCAGCCTCCTTAAGTTCTTTAATAAGCTCTTCAGCTATAACTATCCAAGCCCCTTTAGCGTCAGCAAGCTTCCATTGTAAAAGCATGTCTATAACCTCGTATTCAACCCAAATGCTTCTGCCGCCGGTTCGTCCGTATTTAATCGGGTAACGGATAAGGGTTCCTGTTTTTTCATTTGCACTTTTACGAAAAATAATTTTGCAATAATGACCATCTGCTTTATCTGTAGTTTTAGGCGGTATCATGTCGCCTCCGTAACGAGGTTGAAACTCTAAAATCCAATCTGAATAATGTAACAAAGCGTTCCCTCCTGAAGCGTTAGTTAGCTTGGGGTCGGTTTTTTCATACTGGTTTACGCTAACTTTACTTCTTACTTGGGATATTAGAAAGCAAATATGCCCCTTGGACGTCATAACTAAAGCCATTCTTTTTAGGAAAGTGGAAGTTAAGAGGGAGCCTCCAGCTACTTTTTCTGCTTCATGAAATCCCTTCTCTAAATCTTTCTTAGGGACTAAAGCATCCATTGAGTCTATAACGAAAAAATATTTACAATCAGTTGGGTTATCTAAAATGAGTTCCCTCATTAGGGTCATCACGCTTTCATAAACATTACTTTTATAAATTAATAATTTTTCCGGAGAGACATCTAGGCCTGAGCGTTCAAGCATTTCAGGAGTTAACCTGCCTTCTGCTTTTATATAAATGACCATCCCGTTTTCTACGGTTTCTTGAAAATTCTTTGCAAAAGAGAGAGCGCAAGAAGTCTTTCCTCCTTCGGAGACTCCGGAAGCGCGAATCATAGAGGGTCGAATACCTCCTGACATCTCTATATCGAGAAGTAAACTTCCGCTAGAGACTGAATAGTCACATTCTTTCTCAAAATTTAAATGCTCGTCTTTATGATCGTTTAAATAGCTTTGGATTTGATCCAAAGGTGTAATATTTTCAACTGTTTTCTTTTTTGCTGCCATATTTAATGAAATCTTTTAAAGTTTTAGTGTTTAATGAGATTTTTTTATCCTCACCCAACTTTATGTCTGATACATCATATCTAACTCGAGAAGGTAAGTCAAGAGAAAATTTAGCGAACTCTAATTTGAGATAAGCTAACCCCTGTGGAGAAATAAACCACACTAAACTTTCCATGGCAAACTTTAAAGGGAGGGCTTTCCAAAAAAACTCTAATGGATACTTTTCAATTAGAGTTTTAGTCACTTTCATTTCTCTAGCGGCTAGGCCTTTATTTTTCCAAATAGCTTTTGGGTCCAATAAAAATTTATTTATAATAAATTGATTTAAAGTGGGCTTGCGCTTCCTTCTTGCCGCCATAGAAAGAAAATTAACTCACATTTATAAACTAATGTCAAGACTGATTATTTAAGTCTTTTCTAACCATTCTTGAAACTAATTCCTTAAATGATATTTCAGGCTTCCATCCTAATTCTTCCCTGACGGGATTAGAGTCTCCGTAAAGAAGTGAAACTTCTGCTGGACGGTAAAACTCTTCATTAACTTTGACAAGAATCCCATCTTCCGATACAAATTTTTCACTTACTCCTTTTCCTTCCCATTTTCCTTCTATGCCAGCTTCTTCAAAAGCTAACTCTACAAATTCTTTAACCGAATGAGTTTCGTTACTTGAAAGTACATATTCTTTAGGTTTAGTCTGGTTTAGCATTAACCAAACAGCTTTAACAAAATCTTCAGAATCAGACCAATCACGTTTTGCTTCCATATTGCCTAACTCAAGAGGGGTAAAATCTTCACCTTTATTTAAACGTTTGGCTATCCTAGCAACCCCCTTGGTGATTTTTCTAGTCACAAACTCCTCTCCCCTACGAAGACCTTCGTGGTTAAATAGTATAGAGTGAATAGCGAAAAGGTTATAGGATTCTCTGTAAACTTTTACTAAATGCCTCGCGGACGCTTTAGACGCTCCATAGGGACTACGCGGTTTAATCGGGTGACTAATGTCTTGAGGACTGTAATCTACATCGCCAAATTCTTCTGAGCTTCCGGCGCTATAAAAACGACAATCTGGTTTAAGTTTGCGAATAGCTTCAAGGCAGCGAATAACCCCAAGTGCATTAACATCAAAGACTTGGAGAGGCATATCCCAACTACAACCTACAAAAGAATTAGCCCCAAAATTAATAAAATAATCTGGTTTTATTTCGGATACTAATTTGTTGATAGAAACTTCATCGGTTAAATCACCGCAACATAATTCGAAGTTAGGCAGGTCTTTAAAATCGTTTATGTTATCAAAGTTTGCATTAGAGCTCCTTCTCATCATGCCATAGACTTTTATATCTTCATTTAAAGATAGTAGATATTCTGCCATATTGGCCCCGTCTTGCCCTAATATACCTGTTATGATTACATTCTTCATTTCTTAAAAATTTGTTCACTGCCTTTATTCTCAAAAGAAAACTCAAAAATATAATCTTTAAATTTCTCTTTAATTTTTAGAATACTGTGAGGATCACTCATGCACAGAAAAAATCCACATCCGCCGCTGCCTAAGAGCTTAATACCTTTAGCTCCCGTATCTCGAAGGTTTTTTTCTAGACTGTTTAATTTATCATTAGTAATAAGAGGAGAAAGTTTTTTCTTTTCTTCCCACGACTCTGAAAAAAGGGCGCACATAGAGTTGATATCCTCTTCTATAAAAAGACTATAAGCTTCTCGCGCATACCGTAAAATATATCTTTTGTCTTTATCTGTATGGGAAGCAGCAATTTCTTCGGTATCTCTTTGTTGGTTAGCATATACTAAGCATACAGAATCCTGAAAAACTTTTTTAAATTCATCACTTACAGGCATTGGTTTAACCGAAAAATTACCGTTTTTTTCTATCTCTATACTATTGAACCCGCCGTAAGAAGCCCATATTTGGTCTTGTATTCCCCCGCTTTCTTTTAAGGTAACTCTTTCTATTTCTATAGCTGTTTTAGCTAAGTCTTTTTTGTCCAAGGGGGTCTCGTTAAGATGAGATAATCCTAACAACATAGAGCAGCAGCATGAAGAAGATCCCCCTAGTCCTGTCCGGGACGGGATATCAGCGAATAAATGAACGTCTAATTTTTTTGAGAAATTAAACTTCCTAAAACTTTCTCTTATTAAGGGGTTTTTAACTTCATTTATATCCTTAAACCTCTCTACTTCGCTATAAGAAACTATATTTTCAGATTTGAGTATACTGGGGCGAAAACGGCACGAAGTATAACTGTATTTATCAATAGTCGTTCCTATTAAAAGCGAACCATATTGAGAATAAGAGTCTTCGTAATCGGAAGATCCTCCAAAAAAACTTATTCTAAATGGGGAGCGGGTGATGACCATCTCAAAGATTGGTATAAGTAGTATTTATATTAGGAATTATTTGATAAGCTTTAATAAGCTCTTTTATACCATCATCTAAACTATAGGTTGGTTGCCAGCCGACACCTTCAATTTTTTCATTACTTACGATATAGTCTCTCTTATCTGGATCAGAAGCATAATCGCTAGTCTTAATGTCAAACTCGGGGAGATACTGTTTGATTTTTTCACAAAGCTCTAACTTAGAAAGGTTAGCAGTAGAAAGTCCCACGTTGTAAGCTTCTCCTGACGGCTCAAAATAACATAGGCGGCCTTCCTTTTGTCCGCCAATATCTATAGACTCTTTTTCACGATAGCTATAAATTGCTCCGCCTTCGTAGGTGCCTTCAGATCTAGGAATGCCCATCATATGAATCATAGCTTTGACAACATCTCTGATGTGAATGTAATTTCTTTTAAAATTGTGCTCGAACAAAACAATATATCGATCTACTAGAGCTTTAAGAGTGAAGTCATTCACTAAAAGGTCTTTTCTAAAACGATAAGACGTCCCAAAAACCGTTGCGAGTCTCAAAGATGTATGGCCGTTATCAAGTATATGCTTTTCAGCTTCGCCCTTTGTTTGACCGTAAATAGAGATAGGGTTGAGTGGCGTATCTTCCGTACAGACAGAACCCGTTGCTCCATAGCCACTATTAGTGTTAGGATATATTACTCGCTTACCTTTAGAGTTAGAAGCTATGTACTCAACGTGATTGCAATTTATTTCTTTTGCAGATCGAGGATCTTTATCGCAAGCAGGAAATCCTACTATAGCTGCCAATGGAAATATTAAATCACATTTTTGCACAAGCTGGTAAAGTAAAGAAGAATCCCTTACGTCACCATAGATAAACTCATATTTAGGGGAATGGCAAAAAGGAATACATCCTCCTTGTTTATATAACAAATTATCTAAAACATATACCTTTTCAACAAAGTCTTTTTTTAGAAGCTCCTCTGTCAAAACAGTGCCAATATATCCTGCTCCGCCTGTTATTAATATTTTCATTTTAATTAAATATTGTCAGTAAAATAATTAATTGCTGTTTTTAATCCTTTTTCTAGGGGTGTTGTGGCTGGGGCAACAAGACATTCATCTAAAGCTTTCTGAGTTTTTTTCGTGTCTATCAACTTTTCTTTTACCCCTACATACTTACTTAAGTCTCTTTCTACTTTATTATATTCATAACCAATTAATTCACACACTTTTTTTGAGAATTCATTTATAGAATAGTCTTTTCCGGAGGCAATATTGAATATTTGGTTTTCCTCTTGTAACAAAGATAACATTATATTAACTGCATCTTTAACGTAAACTAATTCTCTTCTCTGATTACCGTCTCCCCAAATGACAAAGCGATCCCCTTTATGCTTCGCATTATAACAGTTTCTAATTAAATCAAAAATAAAATGATTATCATCTAATTCAAAATCGGGACCATAAAGAGTCGAAGGGATGAAATAAAGCCACTTTAGCCCGTATTGTTTACCGATAGACTGCAATCCTGTCAGAAGCATTCTTTTGGTCATGGCGTAAGTATATAACCCCTCTTCGGGTTCACCTTTTAAGTAATTACTTTCAACCATCGGAAGATCAGGGGAATATGAGCAACTTGTCCCCATGCAAATCATTTTTGCTTGAGGTTGGTAATTTTTCCAGTAATCGAGAATATTGGTATTAATTTTCTGATTGCTTATCCACTGATCACCTTGGTGCCTTAAACAGTAGTCTCCAGCTTTAGTCACAGCCGCTAAATGAAAGATGTAATCAAATGTTTCTTCTAATCCTTTTAGGTTGCTTATATCGTCTAAAGAATTTACCTTACTGTTGGAGATGGTTATTTTAAAATTTTCATTCTGAAGAGCTTGAGTTAAATGTCTTCCTAAGAAACCAGTTGCGCCTGTTATTAGTATTTCGTATGGCATAAATTACAAACCTAGTACTTTGCACCCTAAATTATGAGAAGCGGCAAGCGGAGCTAGCTCTTTGTTAATAAAAGTAACATCAGCGGCCATGACTTCAGCTTTTAAAAAATTATTGTTATTCATAAAAGAATAAACATCTTCATGCTTAGTTGAGTTTTCCCAATGACCAGAATTAGAGTTAGACATTTCCACGGTTATAAAAACTACTTTATTTAAATACTTACCAATACTCTTTGCAACCTGAAGATCATGTCCTTCACAATCGATTTTAATATGTTCTACAAAAGGAAAACGCCCCCAGTCTATGTGGTCTAAAATACTTTCTAAGCTGAATACTGGAACAGTTATCTCTTCTTCAATAAAATGTGGATGACTTGAAGTCGGTTTTAGCAAGCTGGAAGATCCAGAAGCTCCTCCTGTCCTGTCCATTTGGTAAAAAGTCCTAGTACTAGGTTCAGAGATATTATCCACCGCACATTCTATACCAAAAAACCTATCGTTTATTTCGCATATGTTTTGCTTGTTTAGTTTAACAACTCCTTCCTCTAGTTGAAGAATAGGGAAGTTGTAAGGATAAGGTCGCTTACTGTTGGATGATTCAAAATTTTTTATCATTTTCCAGTGGTAAGCTAAAGGCTCTACACCTATAACAAATCTATCAGTAGTCTCAGAAAGCCAAATTGCTGAGTTAGGAGCTTCTCCGGCTAAACCTACATCAATTTTTATATATTTTTGATTATTAGGGATTACATAATTAGATTTGCCATCTAACTTGCCTTTAATTATTTTCATCGTTCTATTATTTTAATTTCCGGAAAAGGTATGATGAATTTCACTCCATCAAATATTAATTTCTTATTTTTATGGATTATCTCTTCTGCGAAATTGTGAGAAAGCAACAAGTAGTAATCGGGGACATCATCAGGGTCTTCTTTTACGATAGGGATGTGTGATCCGGGTAAATAGCTCCCTATTTTCATTTCGTTTATTTCAACAGCTTTATCTATCAAGGTATGATCTATTCCAAAGTAATTTAAAAGTGTGTTACCTTTGGCTGGAGCCCCATAAGCGTATATTTTTTTAGGGTTTTGGCTCATTCCAAAGTCTGAAGCAACATGTACCCCTTCATACTTTAATTCTGTAAGTTTTTCTTTAAGTTTATTTCGGCTAGACTCAATTTCTTTTGCGAACTCTATTAGTCTTTCTTTTGTATACTTTTTGTCTTTCTCTAAAGAGTCTTCATATCGTTGAGTCTTTTTTCTTGTACCTGTATGACTTATTTTTGAAATTATTGACCCACTATGAATTTTAGAATAGTAAGCATCGAATATTTCTAAACCGTAAGGGGATAAGAGGTTTTCAAGGCTTTGGATTGTATAGTAACATAGGTGCTCATGGTAAATAGTGTCGAAGTTTTTATTATCGACCATAGCTCCAGCATACATAAACTGTACAATCAGAACTCCGTCGTCAGACAGTGAGTATTTTATCCCTTCTATCACGCTATGAAGCTCTTCAAGGTGAAAAAACACTCCTGAAGCGTTAAAAAGTTTTACCTTACTTTCACCTAATTTATTTTCAGCACATTGCTTGTTGAAGTATTCTACTAAAGTTTTAACCCCTGCTTTTATTGATATTTCAGAGACTCTTTTTGAGCATTCAATATTAATTACATTAGAAATACCCGCTTCTTTATATTGCAACATCTGGGTACCGTCATTGCCGCCAATATCTACTATTAAATCTTCACTCTTTAGGTCAAACTGCTCGATGTTCTCTTTAGCTGTCTTAAGAAAATGTTCACGAAGAGTGTAAGTTGTGCCCGAAAGATAACAGTGGTCGCCAAACATTATCTCTTTAGGGATTGTGGAATCTATTTGTAACAGTTCGCATTCTTCACAACGAAATAACCTTAGAGGGTATTTCTTCTCTGTACCTATTTGTTCTTTAGTTAGAAAATCGTTGCACCAAGGCTGATCTCCTAAATCGAGAACTAATTCTAAATTTTCTGATTTACAATTTCTACATTTCATAATCTTGCACAGTTTTTAAAAAGTTTTCTATTTGGTAATCTTTAGATTTTTCAAATGCCCTGTCTACAATACTTTGGTATTTACTCCAATTATTTGTTATCTCAGCTATCTTTTCCCTAAGATCACGAGCGTCTTCAAAATAAACAAACTCTTCATCGGGTTTATAATACTCTTCTATTATATTCCAATTATCTTTCATGACCAGATTTAAGGTGCGAGATATAGCGGCTTCATGAATACGGGTCTTAAATTGAGGAGCTATATTAGATTTACCGACTTCAGAAAAAGCTTCATTTTTTTGCCAATCAATTTGAGATTTTATATTTGGAACGTGGTCTGGAAAAACATGAATTATATTATAACAAACTGATATCTTGCTTTCGGCCACTAAATTTACCTTCTCCTGAAAACTTAAATCCACATTTGTAGCAAATGGAAGCATAGCTCGAGTAGTGCTATTTATATAGTTCGTCATAGTGCAATAACGATAGTTGAAAGCTTTCATAACATTAAGGCAGTCAACATGTTCTTGACCATGAACCCCGCCGTGGTAAATAACATCATATTTTTTCTCTAGTATTGGGGGCACTATTTTTGTGCTGTAAGGATAAAAGATTGGTCTATAACGATTGTTCTGCTCTTTATCATTCAACCATTGAGAAGTATAAGGGCATATAGAGTAAACCTCGTTAAAAAAACTGTCATCATCAACAACTGGTTGGGCAAATTCGCATGGAGCCCAATTATTAAAGTAAGCCCTCCTTTTAAAGTGTGAATAGTCATTTAATAGATTTCTATTCGCAGCAGCGTTAAAACCATAAAATAAAACAGTTTCATTCGATTCTTTTGAATAATCCTTTAGGTTCCAATGGTAAGCATTAGTGTCAGGTACTTCTATTGAAAGGTCTTCTATTATTTTCATTAGTAAATTCCTCTATCGCTTGAGTTTATTTGGTATTCAATAAGAAGAGGCATTAGCTCTTTGTAGTATTCAAAAAGGTTCCATTTTCCTTTAACTAAGGCAGTGGCTACATGTGGGAATATAGAACAATCGTAATGATAAGTACCCCTCTTTGGTTCATTGTTGTAATAGTACAAACCTTTTAATCCTAAATCCCTACACGTTTGTTGAGCGCCTAACTCAAAGTGATCATTTGTTCCTTGACCGGCTATATGAAGATCTGGGCCATTTTGAAATATTTTTTCTAAATCTCTAGTCCTCCATAAGGCTGCAGATTGCGAGTAAAAGTAAGGATCCGTATTAGAAAGCTCGAAAAGATCTTGTGAGTTTTTGTACAAATTCTCTTGAGAGCTTATGCCTTTAAACAGCCGTATAAAAGAAAGGTCACTACTCTCACTCAAAACATTCCGTAAATATTCTAAAGACTCTGTATCGACGTCATCATAAAGAATGTAATCTTCGGATATGAATATACAATAGTCCTCACTGACTTTTTTTATACAACTTAAAAATTGGCTCCTAAACTTTAAGCCGTTATCATATAAAAATGTTTCTCCAATAAAATCTTTACTTAGTACGTCGCTAAAAGTGTAAATCATTACCCTTTCAGGAAAGTGCTTTGCTAACTGACTGTAAAACATTTTCCATGCGTCTTGATTCTTACTTGTAGTGTTAACTACTATGCAAATATTACTATCCATACCCCTTTAAGTTATTTCATTATATTTTGTTCGTAAGTTTTTTCAAAAGAAGAGAAAGCCATTTCTAATCTTCGTAATTTACCCTGCCCTAGCGCGTGATAAAATCGACAGTCCTTACTATTATACCCAAAACATTCCGGAAGTATTTTAAATTTTATTTCCGTATTTTCGTTTAATAAATCATTCCACTCAAGTTGCGGAAAGCCAGCTCTCCTCTCCAAATCAGGTTTATTTTTTATTAAAGTAAGCCATGTCTCGTAAAAAGAAAGTGTTTTATGCGAGCACTTTACTGCTGAGAATCCCATATTTACATTGCAAGACATACCGCTGTTATTATCAAATTGAAAACAAAAGTCATTTTCTTGTAAATTTTTTTCAATAATTGAACAAAAATCTTGATAGTTTGGGTTAAAAACGCAATCTGAATCAAGAATTACAATATTTTTACCTAGGTTATCTTTAACATTATCTGTATGAATTTCCCACCGCTTAACCATTAAATTCATATAATTCTGATCGTGTGTATGGCCGGGATTGGTATGATTATGAGGATTCTGATAAAGTAGAGGAATTATTCTAATATGTGAGATTCTTTTAACGCTTTCCTGAAGCAGCTTTAAATAAGCCTCCATATTTTCAGTATAAAATATATAAACATTCATTATTTAAACAAGTTAAAAGTCCTCAAGTCTTTATAAGGCGGGTCTTCAACTTGATCTTTAGCATTTTCCGGATACCCTTGTAAAAGAGTGAGTCCTCGAGCAGCTTGTTCAGGAGTCATATACATATTCCACCCGCCATCTCCTAAATCGTCATCCTGAAATGGTATACCTATAGTCCTTCCTTCGTATCTTAATTTTCTAATTTCTTCTACGGACTTTTTGTCATCAGTAAGTATCATACCTCCTTTTCCTATAGGTAAAGGCTTCTTATGGTGAAAGGAAAGGCACATATAAGAACCATCTATATACATTCCGGAGGTCAGTCTCTTAGCTGAATCATAGATAGGGAAAGGCTTCAATTGATATAGCCCGCTCCATTCAATATCCTCAAACTCAAGGTTAGCTCCAGCCTGTAAAATAGATTGAGGCGGAGATATATAGGTCCTAGCTGGTATGGTTATAGTTGAGCCTTGTACTTCGAGGTACTTACAGCACAAGAAGATAGCATCAGTACAACTGTCGCAAGAGATAGCGTAAGGAGCGCCGGTATACTCAGCAATAGATTCTTCAAACCATTCGATTATTTTCCAAGGATTATGTTTCATTTTTCAACTCTGCCACTAAATCTGCATAACTGACACCTTCTTGATCGGGCCATCTAGTTTGTTGCCAATCTGGGCACTGACCGCAAAAACCGTGGCAAGAAAAGTCATTAGACAAATGGGCTTCCCTAAGATTGTTCATGAATTCTCCGGTCCAAACTTCTTTTATACTATGTTTTGCAAATTGAGTAACTACCGAATTGTACCCCCAGTCAGTAGGGCAAAATGCTAAATCTCCTCTGGGGTCTAAAGTTAACCTTTCCCAAGGATAAAGACATGGGTACCTTTCCTCTTTTGAGGTAGATAATCCTTCTTTTATAGCTTGTATACTTCCTGCTGCCGAATGCAGTCTTCTAATTACAGCTTTATACGCTCCTTCGTTTTCCCAAAAATTTTTAAAATCTTCTATTTCTGGAGTGTTAGAAGGTTGCTCTACAAAACTAACTATGACTTTAGTCTTAGAGTTAGTGTCTCGTACCCACTTTAGTAATCTTAACACGTTTTCTCGAGTAACATCAAGGTTTCCGTTAACTCTTATTTTTGAATAGGTGTCTTTTTTGAAAGCGTCGATGCTTATATCGATCATGTGAACCCCGGTCTCGAGAAGCTTTTTTGTTCTCTTTTCTTTCATGATTGTTCCGTTTGTGGTTAAGCAAACAAATGTATTAGAATTATCTACAGCGTACTGAATCATCTCGTAACCATTTGGATGAATAAGAGGCTCGCCGTTACTCGTGTATCTTATATAACTACAGTTTTCCCCGTCTTCTCTAACTTCATCAACCATTTTGGTGTTAAGATTTGGATCAAGAAAACGACGGGCATAATTTTTAGAAACTTTAAATTCGGGGTGGGGGCAATGCACACACGCTAAATTACAAACTTCTGTTATGTCTACAATAATTTGGGAAGGGAAACCTTTAGTGAGTCGGCCTCCAAATTTAAATTTTTTATTATTTTGCATATTTCATGTATTTTACAGAATTATCGCCACAGTTGAAGAGTAAATCTAAAATACTGACTTGGTGAGCAAATTCTCCGTACATTTGATTATAGGTAGGGTATTTTTCAAAATCAAACCATTCAACTTTTACAGAGTTGAATTCAAATTTTTTTTCATCTATGTAGTCTTTAGCTTTTGGACCTGAAACATAAACAGAAGAATTGGTCTGAGTACATAAATTAATTAAGCATTCACATTTATCTCCTTTTAAATCATACTGATTTGAGTTTTTAATTAACGTAGAAATATTTAAATAATCACAAATAGACTTAATAAATACTTCGTTTATTTCAGATAAATAATCATATTTTTTATCAAGATACAGAGGCTTAAGCCAGTGCATGATTTCTTTAAAGAAAGGTGATTTTCCATAATTACTTTCTAAAGACCTAAAGTGTTTTATTTGCCACAAATGATCAACCACCTTAGTTTCTTTTATTTTTTGATTATATTTGCCTTTTACTTTAACGGGTACAGTTAGTCTAAGAAGGCCGTCAGGACTTTTTATAAAATTTTTATTCCGCCAATCTCTTCGGGTATACTGAACGTCATCATAAATAATAAATTCATCACAAGAAGCAATAATATCAAAAAAACCTTTCCAAGGTATATATCCCGACTGAATAACTCCTAACTTCTTCACATGAAATCCTTTATACTTTTAACTCCAGTTGGATGTGGTATGGGGGTTTCATTTTCACTAAGGGCGAGTATATCGTATTTTTTTTCAAACCCGCAAGAAGTGAAGAGCTTAAGGCTATGAATGTTACCGGTTTTTATTTTCGCGAAACAATTTGGATGAAGCTTCATAAATTCCTTAACCATAAACTTACCTAAACCTTTATTTTGAAATTTTTTATTTGTAGCTACCCTTATGTCATCTTCTAAATGACCAATAAAACCTAAAACCTCAGAACCTTCGACACATACATAGTAAGAGTTTGAATATTTTGTTAAAAAAGCGTAATGCGTATCTTGGTCGATTATTTCTGTGTTCCCAAAACCTGCCCTATTATCATTTCTGATTTTAAGAATCGAATCCCAATGGTCTCTAGAACATTTAACTAATTCCATATATCTTCCTCATGTAAAACAGGATGATCAACATTACCCCAATGAGCTAGTAAGTAAGTCCTACTAGATTTCCATCCTTCAAGTTGAAGCAGCGGCCCCAAGGAAGACCCTATATCCATATATTGATTATTATCGTGATTCTTAAATAAGTCGTAACAAAGAAAATTACTAAGAGAAGCGGCAGAAAAGAGAAATAAATGATTAGAGATATTATTTTCTTTTATCCACTCGCTAATTTTTTCAGGTAAGTTAAAATCATTAACCATACAATTACTACCAATAGGAAAAAACTTTTTAACTTTGAAAGGTAGTCTATCTAACTTAGAATTTTCATTTGCAACTAATACAATGTTTTTTTCGGAAAACAAAGGAAGCATCTCTTTAATGAATCGAGAATAATTTCCGTTTATCATAACGTTGCAAAAAGATAAATCTTCCCAATTATCTTCTCCATATAATTTAACACAAAATTTCCAAGACTCTCCTCCATCTAAACTATTCTGTCCGGGGATACCTTTTATATAATTATGTTTTTTAAACTTAAAAGCTTCTGTCAATTTTTCATATTGAATTTTATTCTCAGAGGGGATAAAACTTTTTTGTTCTTCTGGCATATAACTGTTAGCATAAACTTTGTGGTCGCCGTGTATATCTCCTTGGATAAAGTGGTCTTCAGCTAACACAACAGTCTTGTTTCTTAAGATAGTTACTTCTCCATCCGAAAAGCGAGCAAAGGAAAACGGAACATCCTTTTTAACTAATGATAAAAGTTTATTAAATTCTTTTTTATAATTTTTCATCAATAAAATCTAAATTTAAACCGTGAAAATATTTAGGCTTCCAACCTGTAAGTTGAGTTACTTTATCGGTATTCACTGAATATCTAACGTCTTGTCCCCACCTGTCTTCGACAAACTCAATATATTTATCGGGGTCGCTTCCAAATTTTTTTATTACCGCTTTTACTACATCTATGTTTTTTATATGATTATTAGCTGCAATATTAAAACATTCATTTTTTATACCTTTATTTATTATGCTTAATATGCCGTCGACGTTATCTTTAACGTAGGTCCAATCTCTTATATAAGAACCATCACCATGAACTGGAATTTTTTCATCATCCTTTAAGCAGGAAATACATTTTGCTATTAATTTTTCTTCATACTGTCTAGCTCCGTAATTGTTCCCACTACGAGTCATTACGTAATCTATACCGTATGTCCTGTGGTATGAATTAATCAACATCTCAGAACAAGCTTTAGTAGCTGAGTAAGGGTTGCTAGGGCTGAGTTTGTCGGTCTCTTTGAATGAACCTTCATCGATATCTCCATAGACCTCGTCAGTACTTATATGAAAAAATAAAGGTCTTTTATACTTGGGTTTAATCCTAACTAACTCTAAAAGATTATGCACTCCATTTACATTAGATTCTATAAAGGGGCTACAATTAGTAATAGAGTTGTCAACATGACTTTCAGCCGCAAAATTAATTAAAATATCACAAAGGGGGATGTGTTTTATTTTGGCAATATTGCCTTGAGTGAGGGAGTAATTTGCATGATTATCCCACGGTAAGCGAGTGTGAGAAGCATATCCCATTTTATCTATATCGTAGACTCTCCAATTTGCAGAGAGTGCAGCCTCTACAAAATGACTACCAATAAAACCTCTTCCACCTGTGACGGTTACTTTCATAATAAGTCAAGAATTTTTGATGATGCATCCCCTTGTCCAAAAGGGCACTCTGAAGTTGGAATATGATTATTTTGTACTTTGTCAAACAGATTAGGTAGATCCCCTACTTTTCTACAAAGATAATTAAATGAGTTAAGAGCTTCTGGTCTTTCAGTAGTCTCTCGGCATATAATAACTCTCTTCTTAAGAAAAGAAGCCTCTTCCTGAACCCCGCCGCTATCGCTTATTAAAAAACGACAAGCAGCGACCTTGTTTATGAAAGTTTTATGGTTCATGGGATCAACTGTGGAAACATTAGTTAACCCTTTCTTAAGGGAACATCTAGATGCAGGATTAGGGTGGGATACAAAAATAAAATTTAAATCAGGAGTGTTTTCGGCGATCTCCTCAATTTGTGCATACCAAAGTGGGATAGACTTATGATTTTCTCTTCGATGCAAAGTTATCAATACATCATTATTGTAACTGACAGAGGTATCTCGAAGGTGATCAAGTACCGTGTTACCTACAATATGAATTTCCCCCTGAGTCATTTCTTTTAGAAGATTAGTTTTGTTAGATTTAGTGGCGCACAAATGTATATTCGCTATACGTGAAATGCACTGCCTATAAACTTCTTCAGGATAAGGATGACTTTTGTCGTAAGTTCTTAGTCCGGCTTCTAAATGAATGACCTGCAGCCCTTTGTTAAAAGCGGCTAAAGCACATGTAAAAGCTGAAGCTGTATCACCTTGAACAAGAACGTGAGTAAAGCTATCTTCAAGGATTTGATCCAAGGAGTAAGACCCGGTAATGCTGGAAATTATAGAGTTTAATCGATTAGGTGAACAGGTATGCATGTCAAAGGTGTAATCCGGTTTTATCACACCATTAACTAAATCTTTATGCTGACCTGTAAATAAAGTACGTATATTATGATGCTGAACTAATTCATTAATTAAAATGGGCTCTATTTTTATGTATTCAGGCCTAGTGCCATAACAAATTAATATTTTCTTCATGCGTTTATTAATTTGAATCCTTTCTTGATGGTTGATTTTAAGGCGTCTCCAAAATGTGATCCATGATAATTAACAGATATTGCATTTTTATCTACTCCGTATTGGTAGGCTAAAACAGGGTTTGATCCCCACATTTCTTTATCCGATTCTGGGTGAGGAGGGACATAAGTTTTAAGGTTTAAATGCTTTTGTATAGAGTAAGAAAAGTGCATGTCTTCGCCGCATAATCTGCTTCCCGGGATAGGGGCTTCTCTCCAAAATGCTCCGAGCCATTCCCTTTTAAAGAACCAGCTATGCCCTACGATATCTACTTGAGTCGTTACTTCATTTGGTTTGCTCCAGCCCCATCTATCATAACTAATATAATTTTCGTCGTTAAATATGACGCCGATAGTTCCAAGTAAACCCTCACTTGTTTTGATTGTGTTTAAGCAGTTCTCCAGCCATTTAGAACCCGGGATCGTGTCGTCATCAAAAACGCAAACATATTCAGTGGTGGCGTTTAGGGCATAAGCAAAACGCGCCCATACTCCAAAATTTGCGTTACTAGTTGTTACGACGCAGTTATTTAGGAGGGAGTAGTCAAAATTCTCGTCACTGTCTTTATTTTGCCAGAACATTACCATATCAGGTTTAACAGTTTGGTTTTTTAAAGCTTCTATTTGAGCTTTTAAAGCGTGTGGACGCTTGTAACCGTTTATAATTACTGTTATTTTTTTATCGGACATTTCTTATTATTTTTAGTAAATCATCTTTTTTATCTCTCATACAGTTTATTAAGTCAATACCATTTTTGTTATACCACGGCTCATAAGAAGCCCCAATGAGTTGGTTAGTCTCTACATTAAGACCTAGCATTTTAGCTTCAAGAACTAAACGGCAGCACGTTTCTGGAGTAGAAGGATGAAAAGCTAATCCTGAATACTGGGATAAAATATTAAGAAAACATTCATAATCAGGATTTTTTATGATATCAAACTCTATGTTATTATCCTGACAAAACTTTACTGAGGCAGCAGTCCCTTTCTGGGGGTAAGGAGAGTCAACTATTGCGTATTTATTATTTTTATCATTATGAGATAAAGATTGTATAAATTCTAAATGGGTATCTGACCATAAATTTCCAGAAAAGTTAAGAGTCTTATCTGGGAGGTTTATATTCTTGTCATAAATATTTTTTTGAAAAGCTGTTTGGCAGATTATAGCTGCTGATCTTTGGTGGAATGAAATATTTATTAACTGATTAGGGGGGACAATAAAATTAGGGTATACAGCAGGATTTGTGTGGCTAACGAATTTGTAATCATGACAGTAAAGAATGTATTTACAATTATCCTCTATAGATTGACGTATAGATGGGTCAATTCCAAAAAAATTAGATATAATAAAAAAAGAATCGAGGTTCTCTTGAATGAACCCCGGATACAAATAGCGACTTTTAATTTTTTTTACGTCGTAGTGACGATTTAAGGTTTTGTATATTTCCTCGTCATTTAACGCAGCTCCACCTACAAAATCATCTATAAAAAAATCACTAACTAATATAATATCATTATTCAATAGTAAAGTTTTGGTTGCCCTTTAGTCGTGTCGGATCTTTTGGATGCTTAGCACCTTTCCGGCTTTTAGAATAATCTTTAAAAAATTTCTTCTTTACTGGGTCTTGACCGTGGCGCTCTTGTCTTTTTTCAGAAGCTTCTGCTGACTGATCCCAAAGATCACCAATGGAACCTTTAGCTTTTTCACGAAAATCTTTTTGGGAATGGGGATCTATTTTAGTGTCTATAGAAGCATTAGGTATGGTATAAACTCTATTATATTCGGTGCCGTCAATATTGTAAGAATGCTCTTCGTGTATACTTTGAAGAACTATAACTTGTTCGCCGGTTTCTGGATGTTCGTAAATATATTCAGGCATTTTGCATTATATTAATAATTGAGTCTGCAGTTTTAGAATAGGTGAATTGATCTTGAAGTTTAAACCCTTCTTCATTTATAGGGGATTCTTCGTAACGTTTAATGGCTTTTTCACAACCATCTATAAACTCATCTTCGTTAAAGTCAAATATTTGGCCTTGGTTAAAGTGGCCACCTTTTTTGAAGAACATTCCATCTTCAGAATCAATTTTTCCACTAGGTTCTAGCAATACTGAATTTTTTTCATTAGCCCACTCTTTGTAAGCTGTGGCGTTTAATATAACGGAATGCTTACCTAATGCTACGGACTGAAATTCCGGTAACCCCCAACCTTCGGCACCAGACATTCCAATTATTATGTCTGCAGAATTAAGAAAATCATTATATAAACTATTTTTCTGCATCATTCCTAGAAAGTTAATATTAAAATAATTTCTTCCCTCTAATGTTTGAGCTATTAGTGCTTTAAAATCATTTTCCTTAATAAATGGGTTAGCTATAGCGCATTGAAGAACATATTTAGGATTATCTCCATATTTTTTTAACCAAGCTTTTATAACTCTGGCGTGATGTTTTCTTTTTTCAAACTTTCCAGTTAAATTAAAGACTATTTTACCTTCTAAATAAGAAGAATCTTTTTTATTAAAATTATATTTATCAAATCCTAAAGGGATAACGCTACAGTTTTTGACTCCGTAAGATGAAAGTATTTCTTTAGTGTATCCAGATGTTACTAAAAGTTGTTTTTGGTTATTAGCTATGTTTACTTCAATTGAAGTAGGGTGATCCAGCTCGTAAAAAGTTAATAAAGTTTGTTCTTTAGCGTAAGCAGTCAAACTGTCATGATTGAGGTGCCATAATTTAAACACCGGAGTGTTTCTATCATAGGTCTCGAAAGATTTGTTAATACAAGACTGTAACCATGAGTTAAAATCTTGAGGTAAATCTTGGCTACTTAAGTCTGGTTGCCCTATTGAAAAAATAGAAGGCTGCACCCCCTTCTGGTGAAATTCACGCAGAAGGGCAGTGCTAACCTGACCGAAGCTTACACCGTTTATAGGGAGATGTAAGGCGAAATCGGACATTAGAACATTATTTCTTCTTCCGAAGAATTAGTTGCTGCTGCTTCTTGTGCAGGAGCTTTGGAAGTAGGCTCGGTAGTTTTAGCAGCCTCGCGTTCTTCACGTGACTCACTCAGGAATATACGGAAAGCCGGAGCCTTCTCATTCTTAGTATAAGTACCGTCTTCGTTCTTCTTGCCTTGATTCTTGAACACGACTAACTGCACTTTGCCGCTAGCTCCTTTAAGTTCAATATGTCCAGTCATGTATTGAGAGCCTTTATCGCTCTTCTTTACCCATAGAGCGCCTAATTCGCGCTCTTGCCAGTCGTTTTTCTTCTGTTCGTTTGACATAAGAGTCGGTAAATTATATTAGGAGGAGTAACGTGTCAACATTTTTTTATACGTTATCCAACATTTTTTCACTTTTTATTTTTTTTCTCAAAATTTCTATACCTCTATTATGAAGATTTATAGCGGTTTGAGTGCTAACACTGATTTTATCGGCGATTACGCACCAAGATGGTTTTTTTTCAATGTTAGAGTACCTTAATGAGAATATCTTTTTTATCCTAGGGTCTTTAAGTTGAGATAAAATGTTTTCAGTAAACTCAAATAAATTATTATCTGATTGCAGCTCAATATTAAAAGGGTTTTTTTCTTTTAACACGTCTAGCGATTTATCCTCTGTCGCAACTAACCTATCTTTACTTTTTTTATTCAAGCAGTTAAGGCAGCTGTATTTTATTTGATTAGCTAACCAAGTAGAAAACTTGACATCTTTATCTACTTTAAAACTATTTGCAGAATTCCATATGATCAAATTTTTATCATTGTAGAGTTCGCTTATATCCAAATTATTAGCATAAAAACTTTTAGAAAACCTTGCCATTATCTTGAAACATAAACCTGAATGGCGATTAATTAGCTCGTTTAAACTTTTTTCACAATTAGTAAACTTTATGTTACTTACTAACTGTATATCCGTTAAATTATCCCCGATTCCCTTTTCCATGAACTAACTTTTTTGTTAAAGTCCCCATATTTGCAAGACGTGAAGTTTTCCATATCTAACAAGTAGCGATGATGAGTTTTAAACATCCTTGGTAACATTATACAATATTCTATTAGATCGTCTAAATTTTTTTGTAAAAATACATGAGCATCAAAGAATTTATCTTGACTGAACTCGTTTGAATTTATGGACAACTCCACTAAATAAGCTGGATCATCTAGATTTTCAGTTACATTGGTAAATAAAAAACTGTCAAAAGAAGTTATTTTAATCTCGTAATTGAAAGTAGCCTCATAACTATGAAAATTAAATTTATGAAACGCTTTCATGGTGGAATCAGTTAAATTTAATTGAGCTCCGACGCCGCAAAACGCTAACAATGGGTCGCAAAAATAATCCTCTAATTTATGGTCTTCAAACATATAGATGTTTTATCCACTTTAGCAATTTTTCTGCCGAAGCTACTCTTTGAGAGCTGTCTTCGTAAGTGTCCCAATTTAAAACAAAATCAGCTTTATCCCTCATAATTGGATCATTTTTTTTCTCTGATTGGTTTAAGGCTTTAATGTAAGTCCTTTCGTTATAGTCACTTACGTATCTAGATAAATGAATTAAAACTCCATTAGCGTCATTTTTTAACCAGTCTACTTCGTCATCCTTATATTCCGAATATCTAACATCAGTAATAATATTAACTTTTTGATTATCTAATTCTTTAGTTAGAAGATTGGTCCAGTGTTTTCCTTCAGATAATTTTCTCTTTATTTCTCCATGAGCTACTAAGAAAGGCCTAATAATGTCCTTTTCTTCTCGAGTACATGAATATGAATCTATTCCATAAAGTTCCTTAGAAGCCGTTGATAACTCTTTCTTAAGATTATTAGCAATAGAAAGTTCTTGGCACGGAATGTCCATTCTCTCCAAGAACTTAATTATTATTTCTGCTAAAGTGTTCTTACCTGAACCAGCTACTCCAGAGATACCTATGTTCTTAAATGTACAATTCATTAGATATAATATATAAACTTTTCCCTAGAAAGTCGAAGTGAAACGGAGACTTTCCCCGCTTTAGCGGTAGCTTTTAAAAAAAGCATAACTAAAACACCGGCAATCTGTCTTTTCCCTGAGAATACTCCCCGGTTAGCCTTTTTAGGGTGCGCGGTAGTTTCCACCCAAATGACATCACCTTAACTACACTCCTTGAAAATTTTACCTTTCAAGTTTTCTCCGGGTGCAAAGTCTCCAGAAGCAGAGCCGGACGCTAGATTACGGGGCCATCCACCTTTTAACAGCAGGATGACAATGCTGCGAAAAACGGTTGTAGATTTTTTAAAACTAAATGTCAACACCTCTTTTGAATGATTTTTGAAAAAAACATTAAAGAAACCCTTCGGGGGGGAAAATTCGTTTTTTATTGATTTAGGTAGCGAAATCAGATAGAATATTTTTTTGTTGTATAATGCAAATTAATTATTCGAAGCTGCACGACGACGCACATGCACCTTCTCAAGCAAATTCTTCAGATGCTGGATATGACCTATTCTCTACTGAGCATATTACTTTAGAGCCTTTTCAGCGAAAGTTGGTTTCTACAGGTATCTGTTTAGAGATACCACAAGGTTTTTATGGAAGAGTTGCCCCAAGAAGCGGTTTAGCGTGTAAAAGAGGTATAGACGTTATGGCTGGAGTTATAGATTCTGGTTATCGCGGAGAAATAAAAGTTTTATTGATAAACTTAAATTTTGAAGGATATAATTTAAAACCAAGCACTTTTGAAGCTATGTTTGGTTCAGCTAACAGATTGAGTATAAAACCCGGAGATCGGATTGCTCAACTCATAATAGAAAAATGCCACACTCAAGTTAAGTGGAATGAAATGAAAACACTCGAAGATTCGCAACGAGGCGAGGGCGGCTTTGGCAGCTCCGGAGAATAGATATGCAAAATTCACAAAAGGAAGTTATTTCCTACAACTCTAAAATGGTGGGTTCTCACGTACGTGTTGTAAAAGATGGCGGATGGAACGGGAAAGTAGAGAAAGTAATAGACGAAGAGTACTTTGAAATCTCTAAAATTGAAAACCCCCTTCAAACAGATATAGTGTCAATGTACGATATAAGATCATTATCGTATGAGACTTTATGACGCGAGCGCCCGTCTTTTAAAATAAAAATAAACGTTTTTCCTAATAAAAAAGGCATGTGACAAGTTGGCACGGTCTTTGCTAAAAGGTAGTTATGTATTTACATGACAGCTTTGGAAGGGGCTTGCTAGATATCGCAACGCCGTTATTTACTGAAATTCAAAACACTTTAGACCCGGTCTTTATTGAAGATAACGGGGATTACATATTTGAGGTAGAAATGCCCGGCTTCACTAAAGAAGACGTAAAAGTCAACATAGAAGCTGCTGGGCACCTCAACCTACAAGGTAAAACCACAAGAAGAGGAAAAGAGATTAAGTTTGGACAAACTTACCATATTCCCGATAAAGCCGACCCAGCTACTGCTGATGCGTCCTTGAAAAATGGGATATTCAGGCTAATATTCAAAAAAAAGAACAAACATAAACCTAAAGAAATCAAAATTAAATAAAGGGTTATCAAACCGGGCTTAGGCCCGGTTTTTTTGTGTAATTACTTATATGCCGCTTCCTGCTCCTAAAAAAAATCAGAAAAAAGAAGATTTTATAAACTCTTGTATGGCAAGCCCTACTATGAGTGATGAATTTAAAGATCCAAAACAACGCTTAGCCGTATGTCATTCTCAATACCGAAAGTCTTCTACTGCAGCAACTTGGGGAGAAATTGAATTTGACAAATTTTTAATTTTTAAATAGGATTAATTAAATGAGCGATGATGTTACTTTAACTAAATCAACTCACAAACAAGTTGTATCTTTAATAGATCAATTAATTGAAGTGTCGATTTGGCAAGACGCAGAAGCTAAATCCAAAACTCCAGTCAAAAATCAAGGTGATAGTTTTATGACTAGTAAGTTGAAAATAGTAAGGGACACATTAACTTCATGAAAAAAAAGAATAAATTAGACTCTCTTTTGGAGCCACTTTTTGAAAAAAAAGAAAAGTTAATCTCTTCCATAGAGGTATCTTGTAAAAGTATACAGTTTTGGGAAGAAAGAGCAGAAAAGATTTTTGACGAGATAGATAAAACAGAAGAAGAATCCTTTTTCACTAGTGAAAAAGATTATCTTAATGAAAATATAAAAAATTCTAAAGAGGTTCAAATCTTGATGAAAAGAATTTCTTTAGAAAATGATCAATTAGATATTTTAGAGCAAAATATTCTAGACTTAGAGGAGGAAATAATAAAGACACTTGACTCTTATGCCAAAAAATAAAAAAAGTAAAAAGTATTACTTAATAGAGTCTGAAGCTAGAAAATGGTCTTATGGAGCTTTTCCCCATACGGAAGAAGGTCTACAAAACGCAAAACGGTATATGAGGAATCTTCAAAAAAAAACAAAAGAGAAACTAGAGATAGTTGAAAAATGACTTGACGGTCTGACCCGTCTAATACAAATTGAATTGCACACCTGATTGAGGGTGTATTTTTTTCTACAAACATGGAAATAAAAGTAAAGAAAAGAAATGGAAAGCTCGAAGAATTCGACGTCGAGAAAATAAACAAATGCGTTTACCGAGCTTGCGTAGGTATCGACGGAAACAATGTATCCGCCAGTGAGGTGATTCTTGACGCTCAACTGCAGCTTTATGATAAGATTACGACTAAAGAAATTGACGAAGCTTTAATTTTATCAGCTCGCGCAAAAATAGAAAAAGAACCTAATTACAGTAATGTCGCCGCAGCTTTAGCTGTCAACGCTTTATACAAAGAGGTGTTCCGGGAAAGCGTGGATTCCGATACTTTTGATTTACAGTATAAAAAATCTTTTGTCCACGGTATAAAAAAACTAGTTAAAAACGAAATTTTAAATCCAAAACTCCTAGAATATGACCTTAAAAAGTTATCAGAAGCTATTGACCCGGAAAGAGATAATAAATTTAAATACTTAGGACTACAAATTTTAATAGATAGATATTTTATTCGCACTAATAATAAAATAATTGAATCACCCCAATCGTTCTGGATGAGAATTGCAATGGGGCTAGCTTTAAATGAAGAAAATAAAGAAGAAAGAGCTATCGAGTTCTATAAATTGTTTAGCAGTTTACTGTACACTCCTTCCACTCCTACATTATTTAATAGTGGAACTACTCATTCTCAATTAAGTTCATGTTACCTAAATACATTTGATGACAGCATTGACGGAATATTCGAAGGGGTCTGGCAAGAAGCCAGAAAAAGTAAGTACGCTGGAGGTCTTGGCTTTGACGTTACTAATTTTCGTGCTTCTGGGGCTTATATCAAAGGCACAAACGGGATTTCTGGAGGTCTTGTGCCATGGCTCAAAATCCTCAACGACACACTTGTTGCGGTAAACCAAGGCGGCAAAAGACCGGGCGCTGGATGCGCTTATCTAGAACCGTGGCATCTTGACTTTGAAGACTTCTTAAATCTTCGCAGAAATACAGGAGACGAAAGACTTAGATGTCACGACATGAATACTGCTTCATGGGTTCCTGACCTTTTTATGCAGAAAGTTCAACAGGACGCCGATTGGTATATGTTTTGCCCTTCCGACTCTAAAGACTTGCACGAAACTTTCGGAGATTGCTTCGCGGCAGTTTACGAGAAAATGGTTGATAAAGCTGAATCTGGAGAACTCAAAAATTTCCGTAAAATAAAAGCTAAAGCTTTATGGAAAAAGATGTTGAAGGTATTGTTTGAAACATCTCACCCTTGGATAACTTTTAAAGACCCATCTAATATTAGATACAGTAATCAACACCAAGGGACAGTTCACTCAAGTAACCTTTGTACAGAAATTCTATTACATACTAAGCCTTCAAAATACAAAGACGGAGAGAAAATAGAGATTGGAGAAACCGCTGTTTGCAACTTAGGGAGCGTGAACTTAAAAAATCATCTTAAAGATGATGGTTTAGATAAAGAATTACTAGCTTCTACAATTAAGACCGCTATTCGTCTCCTAGATAATGTAATTGATTTAAATTTCTACCCAACTAAAGAAGCTGAAAATGCTAACATGCAACATAGGCCAATTGGATTAGGTATGATGGCTACTCATGACGTTTTACAAATCCTTGATATACAGTATGATTCAGATAAGGCTGTAAAGTTCATAGACGAACTAACAGAATTCTTCTCTTATAATGCTATTCTTTCATCTAGTGAGTTAGCTAAAGAGAGAGGTAGTTATAAAACTTACTCCGGTTCATTATGGGAAAAAGGACAACTACCAATCGACACCTACAACAGCTTGTTAGATTTTAGAAAAAAAACTCCAAAGACACCCGTGCGGGGAAAACTTGATTGGAAAAAAGTAAGAGAACACATTTTAAAATATGGAATCAGAAATAGTAACACTATGGCAATTGCTCCTACTGCCACTATTGGCTATATTAATGGTGTGGAACAAAGTATAGAGCCTAATTTTTCAGTAATGTTTGTGTACGAATGTAAAAGCGGAAACTTTTATGTTGTTAACGAGCAGTTTGTAAACGATATGAAGAAAGAGGGTTTATGGAGTCCACAACTAGCAGAAGCAGTTAAGGAGGTAGATGGCGATGTTATGCTGCTTGATATTCCCGAAAAATATCGCGAAAAATATAAAACTGCATTTGATCGCGACATGTTTAAGCTAATCGAGTGCAATGCTGCTCGTCAAAAGTGGATTGACCAAGGAATATCTTTTAACCTTTATAATAAAGAAACAAGCCTGAAGTATTTGAATGATATTTACATGGCGGCGTGGGAAGCCGGTCTAAAAACCACTTACTACTTAAGAAACCGTGGTGCGTCTAAAGTTGAGAAATCTACCACAACAGAATACACTGAAGAAGAGAAAGCGGCTTGTTCTATCGCTAACCCTGAATCATGTGAGGCTTGTCAATAATGGATTATAAAAAAGTAAATATATTCTACCCTGTAATTGGGTTCACTGGAATGGTTCACTCTGACTACATGATGAGTACAATAAACTTAATGCTGCTTTGCCGCCAAAAAGATATTAAGTTAGGTATGCGCTCTATATGGTTTGAAAGCTTAATTAGTAGAGCGCGAAATGCCTCAGTAGCTCATATGCTAGAAAAAGATTACTCTCATTTGCTATTTGTAGATACTGACATAAGTTTTAGCGCCTATGACGTACTTAGGTTAATCGATGCAGATAAAGATGTTACGGTTGGAGTATATTCTAAGAAATACATAAATAATCAAAAAGTACAACACATGGCGGCTCATGCCGGGATTCCTGAAAACTGGAGACCTCTTGTGGGAGATTTTTCTACTGAAATTAACCTTGAAAACTTAAAGAAAGCTAGAACCCAACCTATTGTAGAAGCCGAATACGCCGCTACGGGATTTATGCTTATTAAAAGGGAATGTATAGAAAAAATAATTAAAGAGCGGCCCGATATAAAATATATAAACGATATTGATGGCTATATGGATGCGGGAGACAATTTTTATGATATTTTTCAGTGCAAGGTAAACCCTGAAACTAAAAAGTACGAAAGCGAAGATTATGGTTTTTGTAAATTATGGAAGTCTCTAGGAGGCAAAATTAATGTAATTACTGACATAAGCCTTAATCATCGTGGATTTAACAATT
>WLWF01000895.1_pt1 | contig 27097 bp, 21 predicted proteins | sample 6718331 | NCBI WGS metagenome assembly WLWF01 (sample SAMN12718692, study PRJNA515312) | sponge metagenome | isolation source: marine sponge | host: Mycale hentscheli | place: New Zealand: South Island, Marlborough, Capsize Point | collected 2003-05-01
AAATTTAAGGATCTCCTTAAATTAAGGTATGTCTATTATAAAGGAATTGCCAGGTTATGGTTTGATATTTTTGGCGACTCTTGTAACACTGACATGGATTCGGTATAACTCGGACCAACTAATTTGAGCCTCTTGAATGACTGCCTCAAGCGCTCTGATTTCACTAACGTGTTGATTGTGTGTATGCTTTAAAAATATGTTTAGTAATGTTCTATACTCCTCGAGTGTTCTAGATTCACCAACAAGTCTCTGGTATTCATTGTAAGATTGTGTTACTGACATTATATTATTATTATTATATTATTATTATTATTATTATTGGGTAGGGAAAGGAAAAGAAAGGAAAGAAAGAGAGATTGAGATAAATAAAAGTATTATGAAAATAAAATATCATAAAAAGTTTATTTAAAATAAAGAAGAGGGAAAGTTTCCTTTCCTTTCCCTATGACAAGTCAATACTCTGACAAGTCAGATACATTTGGACGAAGTTCATTAACTCTTCCTGGTATACCCTCATGCCAGCCCTTTAAATAGTCATTAAAACCATAACGACTAATTAATTCTTCCCACTCGTAATTGTGTTCGGTGAAACCTGTTGAATCATTTTCTGTTGTTGGTATTTGAAGGTATAATGACAATGTTCTCTCATCAGAATTATAAAGAATATCGATGATATCACCTTCTTCAGAGTCAAGGTGTCCATCAAATATAAAGCGATGAACAGCCTGGACCTCTTGAATGCGAGTTTCATGTTTGATTGCGTCTAGAACAGGCTCATACCATACAAAGTCTGTCTCTTGTCTTTGACCATCCGCGACCATATGATCCCATAAATCCATATTCCACTCAACGTCCGTGTTGTAATTGTGTTGTAATTCGACTACATTGAGATGCCAGGCTGTAGCACAAAATGTAAAATCAACAGTTCTGGTTTTCCAATCATAAGTAAATTCATCAACATTAAAACAATCCATAAGATATGCTACTGAATTATAATACATTAATTCATCTCTCTGAAAATTATTGTATTCGTTGCCCCAAACAACTCTCCATGCAGCAGGAGGGGCAGTTTCAACTATACTGACAGTCGCAACATTATCTGCGAATTGATAAGATTCTACTAAGCCACCTAAAAATTGATCAATAATTTCATCAAAGTTCAAACCTAAGTTCCATTTTTGGTTTAAAGCTACAACATGTCTCCTACGAAAGTTTTCACTAACTTCACTTCGGCACAATGGACATGACTTTGTTATGCCCCATTGTTTTAAACATGTAGTGTGATATTGATGACCACATGGTAATTTAGTGAATTCTTCAGCGTTTTTTTCTTGACAAATGCAACACTCACGCCTAATTTTAAACTTTTTACCTGTGCTGGTGATCACATTAGCAGGTTTTGTTAAAAGATTCAGCGGGTCAGTTGAAACATCTGCTGTTTGTTCTGTTAATACAGTTTCCATAAGTTTCCAACAGTATATGTAAATTTGCGTAAGATCATAACAAACCTGCTGACATGCCGACTCTGATGTTACTGATAATGCAAACTTTTCTTTCATCGCGCTCCAAACTTGCATTGCTTCATAAATACGTATAAATTTTACGTCTGAAGTAAAATCCTTACTTACAAATTCATCCACATGTTTTAATACTGGCTCACATATTTTTTCTAAACTTTTTATAACATCGCCAATTGCTTCTTGAAACGTGCCAGTCAAGGACTTTTCTTTTAACAGTAAGCCATAGATCAAATTTTTCTTCATATCTTTTGCATTTTCGTTTACTGTTGGTTGTTCTGGTTGTGCGGTGACTAGTGAAGCCATAAATAATTAATAATCGCAAGGACTTGTAGTCCTAGTAATAATTATGGGAATAATTTGTCAACAATGGGTAGTTGAATAATGCCACAATAAAACACACAAAACGGGTGCCAGCCCAGTGAGAAGAGTGCCGAATTCTTCTACTATATAAACAGAAAATATTTTTAAGTAAATATTATTAATTAATCTTCTTTTTTTTCATCATTATTATAACTATTTATAACTATTTATAATAGCCTGTTGTCTGCCTCTGCCTTCTTCCATCCTAGAAGCCTTTTTATTATCCTCTAATGCTAATCGCCTCCTACGAGCTGCTCTCTCCTTACGTGATACTGGCGGTTGAGCAGAAGTTGCCGGAGTGCCTTGTTCCATCCTAGAAGCCTTTTTATCATCCTCTAATGCTAATCGCCTCCTACGACCTGCTCTCTCCCTAGGTAATACTGGCGCTTGCGCAGAAGTTGCCGGAGTGTTTGGATTTTTAATAATACTATTATAAAAACTATCCATCTCCGATAAAGCTTCTTGGTTTGCTCTATTTGTAATTTCTTGAACAGGTGTAGCTGGTGTTCCTAAACCACGTTGAACTGTAGGCATTGGTGAAAAGGTAAATGCTCTTCTTTCTTCAGCTGTAAGATTGGAGGGAATTTCTACAGTATTAAATAAATTTCTACGTGTTTGTGCATCAACCACAGATCTCGGTGGAGGTCCTGGTGGTGGCTGCGCAACTGCCGCTCGACCACGAACCTCCAGACGAAGTTCTCGCATAGCCTGACGCCTTACCTGGTTGTTGTTAGCTTGATTTTCAGGTTCTCTGCTCACAAATGTATTTAATGATTTAGGCATTTTTGGTCCTGGTTTGTTACCAGAAGCGCCACCATTAACAAATTCCTTTAATTGTTTTACAGGGTTCGGTAATGCAGTTCCTGTTACAGTTTTTTTCATGAATTTACCATCAGCGATTGCTTTCTTCATACTGGCTAGGGTAAAGTATAAAGGGTTGTTTGGTTTCTGATTTGCCAATCCATACTGGTTTCTCCCCACATTACATGTTAGGTTTTGACAAATTTGTCTATTAAATCGGTGTCTTGGTCGAATAAAGGATGACATCTTTATAATATACATTTATAATTTAAATGAATGAAAATGTCTAGAAATTGGAGTTGAATTTCTTAAGCCTGGAGTATCTGAATGTAATGACATGGATCTTAATTTTTTATTGGCTTCTATCTGTTCGCGCATACTCGGAGGCTTCCACGTGTAGGCTCTTAACTTATTGCCTCGTTTCTGATTGTCTCTGATTGTGTAAGCCGCCATTTGTAATTTAATCAGGGCTTTTTTTTCTCTTGCTGGAGTTCTATATAAAGATGCTATGTCCATTTATTATATAATTATATTATAAATGAGTAAGCAATTTAGTGTTGAAGTTGGTTGTAAAAAAATACCAAACTCTAAAAAGTTAGTATGTAATGACGGAATAAAACGAACGCAAGAAGAATACAAAGCATTAAAAAAAGATAAGAAAGTTAAAAACAAATTGCCTTCAAAAGGCACTGGGAAAGAGAAAGGAAAGGGAAAATCAACGTTTACGCCGAGACCAAATAGTTTTATGCCGAGATATCCTATTGCGAAGGCAACTCGAAAGGAATTGACAGAGGATGAGGTATTAAGAGCTCGAGGTATTCAAGGCAGTAAAATATTTCATAAGAAAGGTATGGAAGCTTTAAAAAAACATTTAAAGGAGCATTTAAAAGGTTATAAAATTGAAAAAGCAATCGATGAAGGTATATTACTTTCTAAAGGTGATAAAGGCAGATTGTTTTTCCGTGGAACCAATCCCACGAAAGTTAAAGATATTATGACCGATTTAGGCATAGTAACTGGCAATGTTTCTAAAACCGCCCATTATAAGAGATTAAAAAAATTAGCTCAGGAGGCATTAGAGAAATATGGAAAAAATTTAGATATGTCTGGTTACAGTCTAGGTGGCGCAATGAGTTATTCATTGGGTCAGGATCTTGATATACCTTCACTCAGTTTGAATCCTTTAATTGCCAGCAATGTTGTTTCCGATTTGTCACCGCAAAATATTGTAAAAAACGTTGCTCGAGAATTTTCTGGTGGCTATGGTGCGGGAATTGACAGTAGAGGGTTTAAAATAAATGCTAAACATAGAATACTCCGAACTATAGATGATCCTGTATCTTTATTATTAGCTTACTCTAAATTACCTTCAAATGCGAGAATCGATACCATAACCGGCGATGTAACTAGCCTCTCGCCTTTGGATTGGCACTACCTAAAGAACTATTATAAAAAAAAACATGACAATGTTGATTTCCGTGATAAAACTGATGTTGAAATGAGGGCAGCAATGAAAAAACAAGAAATTTTAGGTAATAAATTTGGTGAGTATATAATGTTACAACGTATGAAAGATGATATAAAGAAGGGAATGACCTTGAAAGAACACATGTCTATGGAAGATAGAGGTGATTTGACTAGTTTGGGAAAGTTTGGCGACCGAGCAGTCAAACGTTATTATGAGTTGTGGAGAAAAGCAGGTGGAAAAGTCAGTTCCTTGGAAGCCGCCGAGATTCGGTCCAGAGGTGGCAAAATAAGAAGATCTAATATTGACCCTTCCCTAGACTCTAAGACTAAAGCGTTCGAAACCTCCTATACGAGGGAATCATTAGCACGTGATATCAGGGAAAATAGTGCTCGAATGAGGAATTTAAAGGAAAAAAATGCCTTTGTAAAACCTGAAAATGAGCAAAAAATGTTAGATAAAGTTAGCTCGTCAAAGGAAATTGAACTTAAAAAACTCAGATCTCAGTATGATAAAAGAATAAAAGACCTTAATAGTAAAGCTATATTAAAAAGGGGGGAACGCCAGTTCCCTAGTCCTGATGAAATAAAAAAAAATATTTTAAGGCAAAAGATGGAAAAAGGTAGAGCTAAATTAAGGTTAAAAAGGCAGAAAGCCAGGAAACGCCAAGATAAAATGAAAGAAAAACAGGAACAACGAGCAGCAAAAAAAGCAGCAAAAGAAGCTGAAAAAAAATTAACTCGGGAACGTTTAAGGTATAAATTTCGAAAAAGGTTAAAAAAAGGGTTAAGCCCAGAGGCAGAAGATCGACAAATAGCAGGGTTACAGCGTCGTGAGGCTAGAAAAGGTCCAGATAAATCATTAAGAACAACTGATTATGAGAGTTGGAAGAAATTATTTGGAGGTAGTGAATTCGAAAAACAACTAAGTGAAGGACAAAAATTTAGAAATAAGCGAAAATCATTAGATGGTGAGCAATATAGGGAAGCTGATTCAGACTTATTTAACGATTTAGAAGAGAAAACCTCGGAGGATATAGAGGAAACTAAAGATGAAGAGGCAACAACTGGCAATTACAAGAGACCTGCCAACAGAGATTCTGGAGAAAGTGCTCCATTTCAAAAACAACCCACTAACATTGAATCAAGTGCTAGAGATGTATTGACATCTGACACAGAAGCTTCAGCATTTTTAAATAAATCAAAGGCAGAACGTTTAAAACAGATAGCGGAATTTCAAAAGAAACAAGAAGACCTAATTAAGCAACAAGATTCAAAAGTGGCAGTTCCTAGGGAAGGACCAAGTTTTAAGCGGGCTATTCAGGATGAATTAAGAGGTAATTTAAAGTTATTGCCAGCTTCTATAGTAGCATCTTATGGTACTGGTCTGTTGTTTCAAGCTTTAGACCCAGATGATAAATTTACAGATACTGCTGGCGGTCAGACTCTAGAAGGAGGTGTCAGTGGTCTAGGAACTGCTGGTGTGATGAGTGCACTTGGTATGGATGTTGGAGGAGCTTTAGGTCTCGCAGAATTTGGCGTTGGGGGCGCTTTAGGGCAAGTTGCCAGTAATGCTGTTGGCAGCGCAACATACTCAGCCCTTCGAAACGATGGTATGGGAACTGTAGGTGCTTCGACGTTAAGTGGTGCTGCTTCAGGAGCAACATTCGCAGGAGTTGCTGGAGCGAGTGCTCTTGTTACCAGAAAAGCAGGTTCAGCTATTGCCAAAGCATTAGCAACTGAAGAAGAAAGCGAGGAAGGTATTGAATTAACTGGCGATTCTGCTGAAATTGCCACTGAAGGTGTAACTGAGGGTGAAATTTTATTAGAAGGTGGCGAATTGGGCGGAGAAATCGGAGAATCACTTGGTCCTCTTGGCGCCTTAGCCGGAGTAATTGTTGGAGCAGGTCTAGGAGCGCTTTTCGGGGCACTAGACCCTCCGAAATCTCCAGCGATGAAGCCAAATGCTAAGCCTCTGAGTTATGCGGAGTTAAGAGAAGAATTAGGAGAGAAGACTGGTATTTGGGGTGAAAATACTATCCAACTAAGTAATAAAAAGAAGTTTAGTGTCAATAATTTCAAAATCGACCAAGACCAATTGGCTTTAAATGCTGGTGAGACGCCAATAAATAAACCAGTATATGATAACACTCCTGTTCAAGGAGGTTCTGGTCCCGTCTAGGTATATTATTATTATTATAGAGATTATTATATTATTATTATTATTATTATTATTATTATTATTGTGAGAGAGAAAGGAAAGGAAAAGAAAGAAAGAGAGATTAAGAAAAATAAAAGTATTATGAAAAATGAAAATCATAAAAAGTTTATTTGAAATATAGGATAGGGAAAGTTTCCTTTCCTTTCCCTAACAAAAACTATCATCCTTAGGATACGGATCTTCATATACAACTGGTTTGCCGTCCCACCAAGCACCGTATTTAAAGGGTATTAGTCCTTCGGGACTACTTAATTTGTTGTTATGTTTTTGGAAGTATTCAATCTCTTCCTCATAAAATTTCTTAAATTGTTCTGGACTGACCTTTTTATTATTTAAATAATTAGGAGCATATCCTTTTTTACGAGGCTTTGTTTTCCGAGGCTTTGTTAGGCCAAATGATAGTCAATCTTCTTCGTTTCTTAATCGTAAGAACACAGCACTTTGAGCATTCATACTTTTTGGTGTTACACTAAGATACGTAAATGTAATTACATCACCGACTTTTAAGCCCTTTGGAACACTGTGTGAAACACGAATCATTTTCGATGGGTCACATCCATTATATAGATCTCCTTTTAAATTATTAATTCTGTAAGATGGCTTTCCAGTTGTAGTTCGCAACAACTTGATAATGGTTCCTTCAGATTCATATTTTGGTTTAACTTTAACAGCATCTTTTGTGCGTTTTTCGCCATTACAATGGTCGTATCTGCTGTCTCTTCTCAAGACCAATCCTTCACCTCCTGCCTTGATAACGTCATCCATGGTATCAATAATATTCTTATCTTCCACAAGCGTTTGTGTAAGATAAAAAATTTTATCGCTCCCTTTCGCAACTTCCATTAACATTTTAATGTTTTGGCTGAATAAGTGTGTTGATGAAGGTATATCGAAAACACAATATCTTGCCTGTAACCATCGCTCATCGGTTTCATCGATTTTGCCTTTAATACCTTTTGTAAAAAAACCATTGCTTTCAGCGACAGGAACACCAGGAAATCCCCCAGTATCAGGATATGCCTCCAAATCGAGTAATTTTAACTCTCCATCAAGGGCAAGTTTTTTAGGAAAATCTTTGGTAAAAAATTTTGGCAACTTGATAATTTTACCACTTTTCGAGATCATACGTTTGCCATCCCACATACCTCGCATACCATCAATTTTTTGAGACATATACCAGTTTTCAAAGCCATCATGATTTAGATATGGTTTTCCATCTTTGTAATGGGCTTTGAGTAAATCTGTATCAGGGTTAAAATCATGTGGATAGACCATTTTTGCATTCATAGGAGTAGCCCACAAGCCTGACGATTTTTCGTGTCCAGTAAAGTTAAGCCCTTTAAGATCAAAACTAGCGTTAGCCTTTCTTCTCGGATCATTTTGAGGCGATACACATGCTGGCATTGGTGATTTTGGTAATTCATCAACAAGCACCACTTCATTTGGGTCGTATGCTGTTTCTGTTTTTACGGGCGTTTTCAGAGTCAAGTTGGTTAAAGATGCACTTAAATCTTCAACTGCTGGCGCCTTCACGCCTAACTTTGATGCAAGATATTTCAATGCATTTTCAGGACCATGTTGAATGTGCTCGAGTTCCTCAACTGTTTCGTCAAGGTATTGTTGTGTTCGTTTAGTATATGTCAATGATGTCATGTTGTTTGATAAAGAGTTTTGTTTTTTGTTTGGAAAATTGTTTTTCTAAATTGTTTGTTTGTTGTTCAAACACGTTGGTGTTGTGTGAAATCGGTGTATCAGTTGAAGTAATAATTATTATTATACTATATTAATATTAATTATTATTATAATCTTACTTCCCCTCTTTATTGTGAGGTCAGGAGGGCATTTGGCAATGCTAGAGAAATTGCCAAAATAGTGCTATTTTCATGCTATAATGCTATTTTCATGCTATAATGCTGTGTCATGCTAGAATATATATATCATTTTTTCGCCACTTCTCTTGGTTGTAAGTTGGGAGTAGCTACCCTGAGTTACAACGAAAAGAGATCTCGGGGAAATACGACGTTGAATGGTAATTGCCATACAATTATTAGTTGAATTTCTTTGAGATCTTTTTTTATTAATACTTTACTATAGGCAATGCTAGAGAAATTGCCAAAATTGACATTGGCAATATTAAGGAAATTGCCTAATCGGTCTTTACGTAGTGCTGCTGTTGAACCTGGACACTGTGACCCATCGCATTAGCATCATCTTGTTTTTCTTTGTATTTACTCTCATGACCATATTTTTCAGTTAAATAGATATGTCTAAGCATGTTAGCACTGATATTCGCATTCGCATCTTTAAAGACTTTATATAAATACTTGGTCAATGAATTTCTAGACATTTGTTTGCCCCGACTGTCCAGCAGTAAGTGCTTTGTCGGGTTGTGTTTTACCCATAAATTCAGGACTGTATTCAAATTTTTTTTTATCTCAATCTTCTGTAAGCCCATATGATTTCTATTTTTATATTTTCCAAAGCTAAAGAATTTTTTCTTGGCGCTTCTACCTCCAACAACTAAGAAATTATTGTGTTCTCTGATACCTTCTGATAATTTTTTATATTCTCTGGCACTAATGATATCCATGTCGCTGTATTCACATCTTCTAGGAGGGTGAAACAAATATAGGGAACTGACTACGTATTTCTGTAAAGTATCTAATTTTTCTTTGTCATTAATTTTCAAACTGTTGGCGGTAATACCCATGCGCCTGACCTTGTTTTTATATTTTACATTTATTCTTAATAAATCGTCCATGGACACCCAGTTCTTACTCTCCTTCGCACTTTTATGCTGTTCATTAATTTTGTCTATGTATTGAATGTGAAAATTCTTAAGTAAATTATTGTATTTTTGAACAACATCCTCCAGATCCTGGGCAACATCTGCGGAATCGCCACTAGGATTTAAGAAAACCAATACTGACGCTAAGTAATTTTTTTTGGTGCTTAAAGATTTATTTTTTATACAGTCCAACACTTTATCAACATCAAGTAAAAATTCCGTATTTTGAAAAGATTCACCAGTGATATCTCTACATAATTTTTTAACATTCTGACAATAGATATGTAATGACGCATCACTAAGCATTCTTTTCTCTTTCATAATCGATTTGATTTCTTCCATATTTATATATTTAGAAAAAAATATTGATTTATATTATATGAGAAAAACGGGATCTGAATTAAATACAAAAATAAAGCCACTGACTGACGATGAGATTGAAATCAAGAGGTGGTGTGAAGAATTGAAAAAGGATTGTCCAGAGGTTCATCCTTACTTTATTGAGCATTTAGTCAAAGCCTATAAGATCAATCCTAAAAAGTTTGATAATATTGTAGAAAATAACGTGATGGTGCCTACGAAGGATAGGGTAAATGGAGGCACTTTTGATTGCGTGAAAGTTTATAAGAGTGTTGAAGAGTTAGAAAAAAAATAAGTATATTATATATAATGTCAAAAGTAGTAAATACCACAAATTGTTTTTTACAAACTGATTATAATGGTGAGGTAGATGATTTTAGAAATAATTCTGTTCAAGCAGGTTGGGCTGGAAACAACTACGCAGATTTTAGAGTGGAAGTGTCAGGTATGACGCTGTCGTGTGATGCGCATCAAAGAATTCGCGCAACTCCAATGGCGATTGAATTTAATAAAAGTATGTTACCAGTTGTAAATAGAGGGAACAATGTATTTTTTCTGGTGGATGAATCAGTAACCCCATCAACTTTAACAGCAGTTACTATCCCTGTTGGTGATGTGGTTTGTGTAGGCGACGGGGGATATCCAATTTTAAACAGTTTAATGAAAGTGATTAACAAAGGATTGGAAGCTGTAAATCCAGCATGGGGACAAGGTAATACATTTTCTGTAGCAGTTGAACAGTCAAATGTTTTTAATACACCAGCGACCAAAAGAAATTATGTTGGTCATTTAAAATTTAAAAATACTCCTGCCGGGGTGACACCTGTTTGTATCAGAGATACTAATTTTAAGAATGGCGTTAGTGTATATAATAGTTCGGCGCATCAACTGATGGGTGGTCTATTGAATGAAGTTCATTTTGCGGGACAAGTTCCTACTGCTGCTGAAATCGGAGCGTTGGGTCAAATGTATTCCTTCTCAGATGCTGGGGGACATGATTACATGGGTCGTCCGCCTTATTTATCTCCATTGGACCATGTGTATTTACGCAGTAACAGTTTATTACCAAATGGTTTAGGTCAAATTATGAACGGGACCAACATCAGCTCTGGTTTAATTCAATCGAATATTTTATGTAGAATACCGTGGAACGAAGGTGATAATTCTGCTCTTGCTGGTTATGGTGGAATGACTTTTAGCCGTTTAGACAACCAACCTGCGGCTGAACTTCCGCCGAATGTTATCAGTGGTTACAGTGGTGATAAATCTCAATGGACCTGGCGAAATCAGAGTGGGCGTGATTTCAGTTTTTTTGTTCCATCAAATATTATACCAAATATACAAGTTCAGCTAACTAATTTCCAAGGCACTTCTCTGACTGAGCTGGGTGATTTTGATGGCAGCGGTATTGCGTATCCATTAAGAAAAAATGGTTATGGTATCTTTGTTACATTAAAATTTGACGTATTAGAATAAGTCAATTCCTAAAGAACTGACAAGGCGATTGTTTAGGAATTGACAGTTACAGAAATGTCGATTATTTAGGAATTGACATTTTTTTATTATGGCTAAAAATATTATCTCTTTATAAATCATAGAGAGATGTCCAATTACCCAAGAAATCTACGATACGCTGTTCAAAGAATGGCAGGAAATAATACAAATGTATTCAAATTACAGACCCAAAATCAAACTTCTGCCTCAAACGGGCAAATAATTACTATAAATTTGCCTACAAATAGTGTCCTCAATATGAGGTCGCTGGCTTGCCATTTTAATGCTGCTGTATCCAATGTTGGTAACACAGCAGCTGTTTATGCGGGATTCCCAGCAAACATGTCTTCCCTTATTAACCGTGTTGAAATTTTGTGCGGTGGAACGCAATTAAGTCAAGGTTTCCTGGACTATGCGACTTGCGCCACCATTAAGAAAAGATTGTTTAATAAAATTAACAAGCAGAACTCAGATGACAAGGTTTTACAGGGCAGTTACCCAGTTGATATTACTGGCGCTGACCAGCCTGCTGGAGCATTTATCATTGATGAATGGCAAGGCTTTTTAAACGAATTAGCTCCTCAGTTCCTAGATTCTGGGATACTTCCCAGCATTCAGGTAAGATTATATCTTTCTGGACCAGAAATTCTTAGAACCAACGGAGCCAAACTGGCTGGTCAAACTTTAGGTTTCAATCTTAGTGATATATACTTCACAATTGAGTCAAGCAGCATATCTGATGGCGTCTACGATCTCGCACTACAAGAGCAAATGTCTAGTGCGGGATACTTAGAAGTAGCTTATAAAAATTATTACACATTTACAAATGGCTTTAGTTCTTCTGCTGCTGGTATTAGTTCCAGCTCAAGATTTTCTTGCGCATCGCAAAGTATCGATGCCCTTTACACAGTGATGAGAGATACCACAGGAGTTAATTCTTATCAAACTGGAGACCAAGCCCAGCAGACTATGACTGACGCATTGGGTCCTCAACAAGTTAGTAAATACTTTAACATGACCTCTAAAGGTATTGGAGACTGGAGATATCAAGTAAATAATGTTCAAGTTCCACAGTATTCTGCCACTCCACTTGACGCACTTCACTTAGTTGGTGTAGCAAAGGATGAATGTATGGCAAATGACAGAGGCACTCTTGTTACAACTGCCCTACAATGGAGGGACAATTATGCTGTTTTTTGCGTAAGATTATGTCATGCTGGGGATCTGGAAGAAATCCGCCGAATCAGTGGGTATGACTCAAGAGGCACAAATTCTATATGTACGTTTGACACAAGAGCAGCAGGTGATGGTGCGGGAATTGAAGGAACTGTGGAATTTTACACTCTGGTAGAAACTACTTCGACATTAAGGATCGGCATGGGACGTAGTATCGAAGTTATTAACTGATTAAGCTGTCAATTTCAACGGAATCGCCAGCATAGATATAATAGCCTGTGTCAATTACTTTAAAATTGACAAAGTATATTTTAAGGTAAATGTCAATTCCCCAGGAATCACCGCTGTCAATTCCCCAGGAATCACCGTTGTCAATTGTATAGGAACTGACAAATTTATAATTATATATATTATATGACTTACACAGTAAAGGAAAAAAATAAGTTGTTTTACTTATACAATACAAATACAAGGCGAATGCTTACAAAAGGTTATAATAGTGTGGTTGAGGCAAAAGCTGCTGTTGGCAGTGTTAATAGGCGAGGAAAAGGAGCGAGGAAATACCATGCTTGTTGCCGTAAAGCTAATTGTGGAAAAAAGAATAAACAGAAGGCAACTCCAAAGAAATTGACTAAAAAGGCGACTTCTAAAACATTGCCTAAGGCGACTCCAAGAACATTGCCAGTAAAAAAAAGGAAAAAGCGAAGAGTAGCATTAAGACAAGTGGTCAATAATAGTGGGAGTGGTAAGAAAATTTTAGGAGGTATGACCAGAGGACAAAAGACGTATCAAAGTGCCATTGACAAAATAGCAGGCAAATATCAATAAGATAGCATTTTAAAATGTCACTTTATATTAAATGCGACCAACTCCAATCCCGATATCAAAACAAGGTGTAAATCAAAGTGTTTGGCTTAATAGAAATAGACTGGGTTTTCCCAGAGAACCAGTAGGGAACAATTTAAACTTTCTCACAGGTAGAACCGTATATGTTCCAACCATGTTTATGACAGCAGTAATCAATTCATATGACCGTGTTGTAGTTCCATGTAAGGAAATTCTTGGTCCAAATGGTGGATACTTAAAACCTCCAGCTTCTAATATTAATCAAGGATTTGTCCCAGCAACTGGTGCACAACGTGGCAGTAGAGCTGGCATGGGTTCAACACCACAACATCCTACAAACAATCCATTGTTAAAAAATGCTAATTCATTTTATGCTTTCATGAACGCGGATGTAGGCAGATCTATAAAAGTTAAAAATGGTAGAGTTGTTAAGAAAAAAAATAAAGGTTTATATTAAACATGTCTTTGTATGTTAATGGCAGAGCAGTAACTCGACCTGAGTTAGAAAAGAATTTTAAAACATTGAATGACCCCTTACGTAATTACGCACCAGCTAGGCAAATGTATGTCCCTCCAAGCACTGTTGGATACAGCAGTATGACCGCGAATCAAGCTGTGTATAAAGCTGGGCTGGAACAAGGCAAAATTGAGGCAGTAGAGAAAAAGAGAAAGTTAAGATTAATTCGATTGGCGCTTGAGCGCCAGCGCAAAGAAAAGAAAGTCAATAGAGGACCTTCAGTAGCACCTCGACCGAGTGTTCCAGTGGTGAAACAACCTGCTTTCGCCCATAGTTAATACAAACAATTAATTTGTAATAATATTTATATAAACATTTATTTTGTATATATATTATATAGACATGCCTAAAAAAGGAAAAATCACAGATGAAACTCGACTCGCCCAGCTAGCGACTGCCCGTAAAAAATCACTGGAAACTCGCAGGAAAAATAAAAAAATTAAAGAGTTAAAGAAATTAGAGGAGCAGGAAAAGTTAAAAAAATATGAGGAAATGATAGCCAAAGAAAAAAAAGTCGAGTTTAAGGAGGAGATAGTGAATACACAAGAAGTCGATTTGAATGACCCTATTGAAGCCCGAGCAGCCTCAAACGAATCTGAACAAGATCCAAATATCGTGAATCACCCATCACACTCTCGATTTGGAGAATTAAAGATGGAAACTCCGATTGATATTGAAGAGCCTGTTATGATGCTGAAAGAGCCTGAGCCTGAACCTGAGCCTGAGCCTGTAAAAGCTCCTGAACCTGAGCCTGATACTGAATCGGAACCAGATTTGTTTAAAAGCGAAGAGGAATATTACAGTGAAAAATCAGTGGAAAGTGAAGAAGAGGAATTACCTCCACCCCCTAAGCGAAAGAACAGAAAGAAGAAGTCTAAGCGTCATATTAAAAGGGTCAGGTATTACAGCTCCAGTAGTGACAGTGACAGCGATGGTCAAATTATTATTCGCAGGCGTAAACCCAAAAAAAATATTTTATATTATGAGGACCTGGAGGAGTATTTACGCATTAAAAATAATGAAACATTTGTTGAACCGCCCACTCATAAACCCGAACAAGAAACACCTGAAGAAAAAGAAAAAGATTTTTTCAGGGAGAAGCTTGAACTGGCAAAGCAAAGTTTGTTTAGTATATAATTTATTTGTATATAATATAATGGCAGATAATCCAGCTAGAAGATTTAACGCTAATGTCAGATATACAGTTAGAAGAGAAGGCAACAGGTTCGTTGTTATTAACTTAGACCGAAACAGAAGAATGAACAAAACTCACGCAACCATGCGTGAAGCAAGAGCTCACATAGCTCAGACTAAACGTAGAGTTAGTCAGGTAATTGGTTATCACAACCGAGCTCCCGCAAGAGCTCAGAGAAACAACAGACGTGCACCTCCTCCTCCTAATAGAAACCCTGTTGGCAATGTTGGTAGAGTTGCCAATAGAAGACGTGGCAATGCCAGAGGAGCTGCCAGAGGTGGCAATAACCGAGGAAATGCCAGAGGTGGCAATAACCGAGGAAATGCCAGAGGTGGCAATAACCGAGGAAATGCCGATGGAGCCAGGGCAGCTCCAGCAACACCTCCACGTAGGGCAAACAATAATAATTTACAGCGAAGAAATACTGTGCGTAGAACAAGAAGAAGAGCAACACCAGCACAGACCAGAACACGGGCTAGAAACAACGGACCAGTTGCCTCTAGAACAAGAGCTGGAAGAAAGCGAAGAGATAATTAAAATATTTATTTTATATAAATGATACAAGATGAATATTTACCAACTATAAAAGAGACGAAATTACCGAGGCTCAAAAACAATGATTTAAAAGTTGTTCAGGCAAAAGAAAGAAAAAGTCCAGAAAATTTACCGAAGCTCCACTTTTTAGCTTACTTCGTAGCATCTCGAGGATCTGGTAAGACCACGGCTATAGTAAATTTTATATTACAATATGATAAAAAAAAATCCTTTGATAAAATAATTTTATTTTCCCCTACCGCAAATAATGAACCCAAGTATAAATATCTAGTGGATAATTGTAAATTTGCGGAGATTGAGCTCCATACTGAATTCACTCATGAAAAATTTGCGGAGCTAAGATATAAAATCGATAAACGTATAGAGGAGTATAAAAAGTATGAGCGAGATTTGATGATGTGGAAGAATTTTAGAAATTACAAAGGCAAATGGGATGATTTTTCGGATGATGATTTATTGAGACTAAATGACCTAAATTTTGAAAAGCCTGAAACCGAATACAAGCAGGGCATGCCTACCCATCTCATACTCTTCGATGATAACCAGGACAACCCAGTATTATTTGGTCGTGGAAAACAAGCTGCGGCTATTAACAATTTCAGTATTTTACATAGACATAAATGCTGTTCAATCATATGGAGTTGTCAGAATTTCTCCGCACAATATGGTGTGCCTAAATCGATTCGTAATAATATCAGCCTCATGTGTCTATGGCGCAATAAATCACCTATCATACAAAAAGAGATTGCGCAACAGTGTAGTGGGACTGTAGAACCAGAGGAGTTAATAGAGTATTGGAACTATGCGACAGAAAAAAGCAGGCATGATTTTTTATACGTAGATTACGAAGCAAAGCCACCCTTTAACATAAGAAAAAATTTTAATACATTATTAACAACTGATTATGGCAATTCCAAATATACTGACAATAGTCAATTCTAAAATATCTGCCAATATTATATATATGACAAATAAATTCTTACCAGGCGTTCGTGGAGTAGGTGCACATACTCAATCAGGCATGCTTCATAGTATATTGAGCCCGTTTCCAGATGAATATCAAGTGTTATTCACTGACTTTCTCGATTTAAACAGGATTCCGAAAGCAACAATTACCGATACACTGTTTAACATTGCCCAGAAGTTAAATTTTTTTGAATTCAACACAGCAACAAATACGAAAACAGATACCCCCCTCTTCAACATGGGAGTTAATGCTGCGAACCAGCTGTTCATTAAGACCGAAGCCGAAGATGATTCATTAGGTGGAGGTAACGCTCCAGCAATATTAATAGATTCTCTTGGCAATGTTTATATAAATGGTATTCAGATCTCCAGTAGTCAATCAACAGGATTTTTATTTGAATTCGATACTTCTGGGATTACCCAGTATAACAGAAACACCGCTAATCTCGGACCATTGTTTCCCTATTGGACCGATCCAGCAACTGGGAACACTAGGTTTGACAATATCTTCTATGGCAGTCCGATAGGGCCCACATACGCGTGGAATGTTAAAAATATACCAGGAACCACACCATCATCACAGCTTATTTACAACAACTCTCCGATTCCTGGATCTTCAGCACCTGGCTTTAGAACGTTTGCGTCAAATGCCGACCCATTACCAGTGGATTGTGTAGTGTATGGTGAATTCTTCAACACAACTCCACCTCCAAATGGAGCGCTGATAAACAATATTCCCCATACATTCAGCAATACACCCATAACTCAGGACTTTACGTCTGGTTATACCTTTACAGTAGGTATATTTAAACAAACCTATACAGGAGTATTGCCCACACCAGTCGTCAATGAATTGGTCGCCAGTCAGGACATTCACGTGCCATTCCGTGGTAATTACAATGGAACTGCCGCCAGTTTCTGCTGTAATTTCGCCTTTGAAATGACCGATAATGATATTGCCACTGGAGCGCCTTGTTCGTATATACCATTTTTTAATCACAATGCTATTGAAGTCGGTCCGAACACTGCCGACCTAAGGTGGCGAGATGTGACCATAAGCTTCACCACTAAAGCGAATTTATAAATAGTGTGTCAGGAGGTTTAAGTTAAAAACATGATTTTAAAGGGGATTGCTTTAAAATTATGCTGAAAAGTCATAATCTTTATATTTACAGATGTTTATCTTTTTTTTAGTTTGTTCAAACAGACCTGCTTCACAATAATCATATAATTTGTTTTTAAGATCGTCTCTATGTTCTGATTCTAACAGTTTCCTTTTGTTTGTCCATGTTTCTACTTTATAAAGCTTCTCGGCTAAACTTTCCAAAAATTCGTATATCAATTCTGAAAAATCATTCGATTCAAACAAGAGTATCTGAGTTGGATTATACAGGACATGGATATAATGAGGTCCTCTGTAAATACATTGTTTAAAGTAATGATTAAATAAATCTCGAATTTTAAATAAATTCCATTCTTTTTCTTCTCTTTGACTATACTTCTTGTAGGGGAAGGTTGATAATATAGTTTTATAATCTTTTTTATGTTGTAATGGGTGACATTCTACATTAGACACACAGGTATCTAAGCTTTTAGCGGCTTCAAGGTTTAATTTTTTTAAATAATGAGGGTCCTTGACTATCTTATAAAGGTCGTCTCTGGAAATATCGCTATAAGTAGCTGGACACTCCTGAGTCTTACTGATTAAATGTTTTAAAAGTGCTTTCTTTTGGGCATATGGTTTGTGGTGGCAACGCTTACAGGTGTATGACATGTTTATATACTATATTATATTATTAAAATATCTTTAAATATAAATTATTAATCAAATTTTTTTTAAATTATTTATTATTATTTATTATAAATAGGTCTCATATTATTATTATTATTATTATTATTATTATTATTGGTAAGGAGAGGGAAAGGAAAGGAAAGGAAAGAAACAAGAAAATGAAAAAAAAAGTCAGTACGTGAAAAATGAAATCAGAAATAGTTTTTTAAAAATACTATCAATATTGCTTTCCCTTTCCTTTCCGTCTCAATATTCAGGAGCTTATATAGCTTTTTTAATTTCACCTTGAATAAATCACCTTGAATGCTCCTGGATTGGGAAAAATAAAAAACTTTCCCTTTATGGCAATACTTATATAATTGCCAATGGCATTGTTACCGTAATTGCCACTTATTTTCTTTTTTTAACTTCAGTAGAATCATCATCCTCCTGTTCTTCCCTGACATCGCTAATTGATCTTTTTAAGTTGTTTATGGATGTTTGTTTTAGTTGGGTAGATTTTGAAGGTTTTTCAGAAATAACTTTTGAAGGTAATCCTTGAGAGTCACAGCTTCGGCTTCGGCTTCGGCTACTGCGATGTTTTCGTAATAACTCAGCATTTTTATTTCTTCCATCCACTTTGTTGATTCTACCCATTTTAGTTTTATACATAAATAATTTGGATACCGATGCTTGAGTACTGTCTGTGGTGCCTCTGTGACCGTAATATGGTAAAACCATTTTAAAGGAATCACGAGGAGAATCAAGCAGACAAGAACAAGCGCCAATAATATAATATCGCTTTTGAATTTTTAGTTCTTGCTGGTCCAGTTTCATAAGATTGTTGATAATACGTGAGTTATATTCTTCCACATAAAAATGAAATCTTTTCGGAACTTCAGTATCTATCCTGACACTAAAGTGTTGATACTTGCTTTCATAAAAAGTAACTGAATTTTTAGGAGAACCATCGTTAGGAGTAACCGTCGTTCTTTCAATATTAAAATGTATGCCGTTGGTGATAACTAAGTTTCCAACAACTAATGCGTCTAACAGCTCACGCCATATAATGTCATGTTTTGCTTCAGTAAATAGAAATCTTTCCAACATGCATGTAATATCGTCCAACTCACCTGGAAAAAAAGTGCATTCAGTTTTTATTAAAACATATGGTATTTGTTTCTTAATCGAGTGCCAGTTATCTGTTAATGTGTTTGAATTGGACATAGTTTATAACTTCAATAGGTTTTTAATCAATATCGGAGTGGCGCAGTGGTCTCAAGATACGTTATTGTATTGATTTTCAGTGTCGAACTACGTTATCGCAATCGTTTATGGCAATCGAAGCCGCAGAACACCCCCTATATGTATATTTCGGCTATTATTTGTGTTCCGCCACAGATCTGGATATCAAGTGCCTATGCTATTTTCATACTAATTTTTTAGCATGAACACAGCACCGCCTAAAACGAGGTGGCGATTATTTGTCTGTTGCCAAAAAGAAGGGAGTCACTTCCACAATAATCGCCAAAATTACAATAGATACAGTATGGGTTAAAATCAATCGAAATCGCAAATTATTACCAGGCACACACTATTGGAATAAATTATTTCGCACAATATATATCTTTTAAAAACACTTACAACGTAGAATAACACACACACACACACAACACGTGACATTACGTCGTATAAAATGCACAGGTATAAAACAAACAAAACATTAGTAATCAGAACAAAATGGGTAAAAAAAGTAAAAAGCGCGATAAGACTAACGATAAGTTAGCCGTCGGTTACCATGTAAGTGATGATGAAATCATCGCAAGTGGTTCCGACGATGCATGGGAGAACTCCGAGCATAGGACCTGGAAGGCAGACGCTAGGATCTTCATGCATGGCAATATGTACGCCAGCAAAGCAGAGTGTCCTCGGGACAGAACGTCCATTGGGCTAACTGCTATTATATCTGAATTCAATGGTGCCTGGAAGACGAAGAAAGGTCGCAGGCGTATCGAAAAAGAATATTTGAAAGCAAAAGAAGCACACGATGGTAGCTACAAAGATGCATTTAGTGACCCTCGTCACTTGCCACGTGTTGATGCAAACTTTTTTCGCATGTTTCAGCTTATCGAGCGATTTGTGGATGATGAAAAGGGGCGTGAGGTTCAGCGCAAGCGTGAAAAGCAAATGATGCGCGATGAGTTATGCGATTTGCGTAAAGCTGTGTGGAGATATCGTGCGAAGTATCAAAGCTCGACAAATCGGTTTAAAGATGCATCAAAGCACACGTATAAAGAGCTGGCTAAGATCGCCGATAAGCAGTTCTTGTATTACATCAGCAGCGAAGATGATGAGGATGTGAATCTTGGTGATGATGAACGTAAAGCGAAAATGAAATCAAGAGCTAAAAAGAAGTTAAGCAATTACATGGATGGTAGCACCAGTAGAGGCAGTAGCAGCAGCAGCAGCAGCAGATCGAAAATTATCCAAAACGTAAATGATGCATCTGATAGTGAGGCAGCTCCGAAGAAAGCGCCAAAAACACCAAAGAAGAAGAAGAAGAAGTTACGTGTGGTGAAAAATGGCAGTTCAACAACCACCACGAGCAATATTTCGAAGAAAAAGAAAAAGAAAAAGCAAATCGAAAGCAGCGAAGATGATAGCAGCAGCAGTGACAGTGATGATGAAAGCAGCAGCGATAGTGATAATGAAAGTAAAAGCAGCCATAGTGATGATGAAAGTAAAAGCAGCGAAGAAATTGATTATCATACGTATGAAGATGCGCTTTTGCCTGGAGGTCAGCCAAGAACAGATAATTGGAATCATCACGCAAACGACCCAGACGAGTTTGATTTAGTTTGCCCACAACGCGCAAGTGAAGCTGATATAAGTGATCCTAATAAATGTTCTCGTTGCGGAATGAACTTTGGAGAAAAAGCAAAGGTTGATGAATATGAATGTTTGCCGCTGTTAAATAGGGAAAAAGAATTGTTTAAGAATTGGTGTCAAGACTGCTTTTTATATTGGTGTAATCTTGAAGAAAAAGCTTTAGGATATACTGTCAAAGACCCAACGAAATGGCAATCGGCAAAACGCGACGCACGTTCAAGAGCATCTGCGCAAGAAACAAAAGAAAATCCAGTTGTTGTTGATGGTGATGATGGCGGTTCAAGCGAAGTTGCCTGTGTTTATTGCGATGATAATAGCAGATCATCTAAAAAATGCGCTACTTGTAACAAGGTCGATATTCATCATACGTGTGCCAGCGACTATTGCGATGATAAAGGTTTAATCACATTCCCAAATCCAGCAACAGAAAGCAGAATTACGCAATCGTGTAAGGATTGTATTGAGAAATACATGAATAAAACAAGCGAACCTCCAGCGAAAAAACGGAAAGTTGATGGGTTAATTGATATTACTGTGATGAGAAAAGTAAAAGGTGTTGAAACTTATTATGCTGAGCAATGTGACCCACATGGTAGTGATCCAAAAAAATTAATCAATAAACATTTTATCGCAAGTATGGGAGATGGTGAAGAGCAGCAAGCAAGAATCATTGGTAAAGGAGTGGGCAGCAAATACAAAAACCATTACGTAATGCGATATCAAAATCATTTTGAAGAAGGTGGATATGCTGATAAATACATTACAGCAAAAACAGCAAAAAAAGCAGTCGATGATTACAATAAAGAATAAATTATATTAATTAAATTAAATTTTAATAATCGCCTTCATCCTCGGATGAAACCAATTCGTATTCATCATCATCATCATTATTTTTATCTTTATAAAATTGGATCATTTGTTGAGCTGCGGATTTTGAAACCAATCTATCCTCAAACTCTTCAAAAGCTATCTCATATTTTCTCCGAGTATAAGAAACAATTTTACCTTCATAGTCTTTACCATCATCACCTTTCCATAAAACCATTTGACCGATAATCGGGTCAGCTTCCACAACATTGCCTTTTAAACTTTCGCCTTTTCCGAGGCTTCTCCAACTGGTCTTCTTTTTTTTCTTCTTTTTCTTACCAATATCATCATACTTTATCATACGATTGTTATTATTATTGTTGTTTGCCATCGATGAAGCTTTTTTTGAAGGCACCCCCCTACGTTGCTCTCGCTCTAATCGCAATTCGCCCAGGTCCAAAGGAATAGGGTCTTTTTTCACGTTTACAGGTTCTGGTTTTATCTCCGATTTTTTGTTTTTTAATCCCTTTAGCTTTTGATAATGTTCATAATCAAAATCTGATTTCTTGTTTGATTGCTTAACACTTCCGAACGCACCTACGTAACACTTCATTGGGTCAAATTCCAGTTCATGATCATCTTCTTCCTCCTCTTCATCGACTACTTCAATATTATCATTTGTATGATTAATAGGTGCTAACACTTTTGTATGTTCATACATTAGTATAGAAAGATCTTTCGGAAATCCACCAGGACTTATACCAGTATGTAAATTGATAAACCAAGGTCGTTTCCGCACTTTTTTTTCACTGGTTGCTGCTTCATCGAATGGTTTCATGTATTGTGATGCCGTAAGTGGCAATAATACGTGAATTTTTATATCCAAATTTTTCTCTTTTGCTTCATTGAATGTCTCAACAATTTTTTTTAAAAATGGAACCCTGAACTTTTGCTCATATGGCGGATTGACAAAGAATTTATTACCATTCTTTCTACAACCTTTGAATTTGAACCAATCTACCTCAGTCGCATCCCACTCCGCTGGTGGATATGGACATGGGTCAAACCATGTTTCATCATATCCATGTTCTTTTTTAAACTCTGGAGGCGTTCCCCACATGTCATTTGGTGCACATCTCAGATCCTGGGTGCCATATTGTATTGTTTGAGCTGCTTTCTTAATAACTTTTAACTTTTTCTTTGGCTTAACAATATTATTATTATTATCGGCAATTATTTCAACATCACCAGTTGGCAACTCCTCCTCAACTGCCACCTCTGGTTTTGGCAACTCCTCCTCAACTGCCACCTCTGGTTTTGGCAACTCCTCCTCAACTGCCTCTTCAGTATTAACTCTGGTTTCCAAACTCCAAAAGTTTTGGTCACGTTTAATTTCTACTTGTAAAGTTTCTGCCATCTCTTTTACTGCTTTTTCAACGCCGCTCCAGTTCCAATCATCTCCACATATAATCGCAAATGGAAATAATTCATTGGTTAAAGTTATTTCAGCTTTAACATCATTGTATGTGTGATTCGCATCGATATAGACAACATCAGGTTTTATTTCCTTCTCATGAATTAACTTTAAACCATTAATAGTGGAATCTTTAATCGGAATGACTTTATCAGCATAGTCCCATAAATTACTAATAAAATTTTCATACAGCGGATGTTCTCCAACCATCTCCCCGAATGTTTCATTTTTAATAACTTGATTGCCTGCTTTAATATCTTTTGCGCTCCAAATATCAACACATATTAATGTTAAATCATGAGTTGCGGTTTTCATCATATATTGAGCACTTTTACCATACCACGAGCCTAATTCAACAATAACTTTAATTGAAGTATCCTCAACACATTGTTTTAAAAATCTCTTATTTCCATGTCCCAACCATCCGTGAAAATGTGGCTCTAATATGGGCATAGCATTAAATAGATCTTTAATAAATGGCAACTTTGCTTGAACTGCCACCTTTTGCCTAATTATTAGACGTTTCTTTGGATAAAACTCCTCTTTCGATTTTAAAATATTGTTCATCCACAAGTGACCATTGTCATGTTGCGACAATAACTTGCTCGCATTCTCTGTCAAACGCTCATATAAGAACTCTTTCATATTTCTACCATTACCTATATCTTGCTCTTCAAACATAAATTTCCATCCAATAGCTTGAGAGGCTAATTCTTGCGGATTGGCAATTGCTATACAATTGACTAAGTTTTCAAATGGACCAGGCCACGTTAGCCACTCATGATTTACAATCAAAATACATCCACAGTAAATTGCTTCAAGGAACGTGTATTGTGTGCCACCTCCATCTCCCTTAGCAAATCTACTCATATCAACCACCGCTATCGCATCAGCATATGTCTTGGCTGTGGCGTCGAATGTCATATCAAAAGGTCCTTCATAACAAGCTTCATACTGCTTTTTTTGATCTTCGGTAAAATTATCTTTTACCATATTAGTCATAGGAGAATGACCAGAACGAACTCGAATTATTCCATCATCGATAACCTGACCACCATTATAACTAATTGGATTCAGATGAGTGTCTAATATACAGCCTGATGCTAAATGATTCGCTTCCATAATTATCTCTGGGTGTTTTCGACCATCAATACGTGCGGTGCTAATAATCTGGGTCTTTTCCTTCGAATATAACGGAAATTGATAAAAAGGATGTTTTAAATATTTAGATTTGATACCAATCTGATTTAATTTTGTTTTCATAATCTCACGAATTACAAACACCTTCATATCCTTGAGATATGGTTCATAACGTGGTATTTCATTGACATCATGAACAACAATACTATGACCTTTAAATTTAGCTAAATCACTATAACCTAAACCATTACCAGTAACTCTGCCATTTTTATAAACTTTACCATTGGCTATCATACACATTATTAAAACATGCTTTTGTTTCGCTAAATCATCCAGTGACATGCCCACAGTAGTAATACCATATCCAAAATTCTTATCCATATTTGTGGTCTTGTATCTGCCATGTGTGCGCACAACAATTGGTTTAATGTTTATTAATTTTTCATCATAATAATATTTTAAACAGTGATATAAGTGAGCAGTCATAGAACGCCAACCACCAAGTTGTTTTGTGTCATCAACAATAAATCCAATATGAATGTATTCTGTAGGGTCGCTATCCCATGATAAGTCATCCATGGCAGTTACCAAAGAATCACCAGCTGGCAACTCTGGAGATATTGACAATGAAACATTTTCGCCTTTCGTTTCATCATCCGCAACTTGCTCTTTCGTTTCATCATCCGCAACTTGCTCTTTCGTTTCATCAGCCCATACATGCTCTTTAATATCCTTACTGCGAATTTGCGATTTAAACATACCTCTGTCTGGCATTTGTGTAATAGTATGTTTCAACAAGCATAGCTTTATATTCGGAAATAAAACTGTATTTGCTACTATATCGATCGCATGGCTAGTAGGCTTTACCATATTGGCGGTTATTTGAAGATTGCCAGGAGTATATGGCTTGTATAAGTCAATCAATTTTTTCAACGCATCCCTAGATGTAATGATGTAACAATGAGTTTCAACAATATGATTGTTAGTATCGTAGTTGATAAAATGCCCCCATGGGTATTGGGCTTTGTCCTGGTAATGCTTTCTTTGTTCAGCTTTTTTTCCCGACCAGCCCATATTAACATATTCAATATCATTTAGAACCTTCAATGTATCCCACTCGAAAACATCATTGTCAAAATCAATATCATCTTCCATGACCATCAAGTTATGATAGTTATTATCATAAGCATATTGCCAAATCTTAAGATGTCCTAGAGCGCAACCAATTTCTCGTAATATCTGATTTGTCGATTTCCATCCACCCTCTGGATTGTCATGTCTTTTTTCAGCATTAAATGGAGATTTAAATTTGGTCTGGTCAATAAAATATTCCCCGTCATCACGCTGGTAACAAAAGTTATCTCTTAAATCGAAACCATTTATTGCTGGGTAGAATTTATAATTTGTAAAGCCATTCTGTTTTAACTTTTTATTCATGTATTCTTGTTTTTTGAATCCACGATCTGTATCTTGTAAGTTCAACACAAGTAAATTTAATTTTTTCCATACAATTGGTTTATAATCATCATCGAAGTTGATTTGATATTCATGGTTAAATCTTAAATGGCGATTCTCATAAACTTGCCTGTAAATATCTTTATGGTCTTTAATCCATTTTCGTTGTTCCAGGGTCTCAGCTCGAATATCATTAACCCAATCTAAATACCGTGGGAATCGTTCAACTGTATCTTTTAATACTAAATACTTTTCATTCAATAAAGTATCCAATTCATTTGCTTTTACAGAGGTAAAATACAAGACCGCCCATCTTTTACCTTTGATCTCGGGATTAGTTCGGTGTTCAACTGTCTGTGCATCAAACGCTGTTGGTTTGTTCCTGTAGTCAATAACAGAGATACCATTTTCATCTCTTGTCCATAAGTCACCAACTTTGCCAGTTGTTGGCTCGGCTTTACATTCAAAATCACCAAATGAAAACCCATATGAACCAGCTCCAGGCATGTTACCAGTGTCTTTATGCCATACAGAAACAGAATTTACGTTGTTCCTATCAGGTGCATTTATCTGGATAGTGGAGTAGCGGAAGTGTTTATCTTTAAGATGCATAATATCTCGGAGCAACTTTAAAATATCAGGATGGGTTGAATTGTTTTTATAAGCGTTCCACATGTGGTCATATTCATCACCACGTTTATCAGTACATCCAAAAGGGTTTTTACTTCGACCAAACATGAAGCGAGTATTCGGTGTTCCCGCGAAAGTTTTCATCAGCTTAGCACTACTGCTGTTTAATTTTTTTCGGGTTTGCATTATTTGTTTTAATTCATTGATCTTAGCTTCTATTTGGACACTGTTGTCCATGGCAATAGAAGACATACAATTACGTTTTAAATATGTGATGGGTAGCTATACAATTTATCAAAATCGAGTCAATTTTTATCTGTGATGGGATGCGATTTTGTAAGCGCAGATGGATTCGATGGGATTTGCTGTTTGTAGTTTAAACATAAGTGTATTATAGTATCGAATCTTAATGTATTGTAGATGGAGTTTATTAAATCGAGGCAACTTCAAATATCCTGACTGGTTCTAAATAAAAAAAATTTCCCTTTTTTAATCAAAAATATTTTTTTTCCATTTATAATTTATTTTATATAATTTAAAGCAATATAAAAGTGATAAATAGGGTATATTTATTATAAAAACAATTAAAATGCTAAAAATATTATTGCCATTTATAGTGTTTTAAGACCATATCTAGTGATATTACAGTCTATATTATTCATAATAAG
>WLWF01000896.1_pt1 | contig 27089 bp, 38 predicted proteins | sample 6718331 | NCBI WGS metagenome assembly WLWF01 (sample SAMN12718692, study PRJNA515312) | sponge metagenome | isolation source: marine sponge | host: Mycale hentscheli | place: New Zealand: South Island, Marlborough, Capsize Point | collected 2003-05-01
GAATAAGAAACTTAACCCGTCCAGCCTTTGCCCGGACTCTTCTCGATGTTGTGTCGCGAGCTGAGATCAATGATTTCCATGTCATGATCAGGCAGATTCGCAAATTCGCCGAAGGTAGGCCGATCGCCCGGCCCACGCTCGGCATCGGGAATGGACTTCCCGAAGCGAGATCTTAACGATTTCGTCTTGAGTTCATTGTCAGTTCAAGAATCGCAGCAACGAACTCCCCAAATGCAAACCAACACGTTATGTAAAAGAACAGGCCAAATCCATAAACAAGCACTGCAATTGCACCGATTGCAAGGACCATGCCAGACACAGCAATTTGACCGTTGAGTGCAGCGTTAAGGGACCCGTAAAGAAAGGTGGATACAAGCCACACGAGGGCAGCGGTAACGATCACTGCAAGAATGATTCCCAGTATTCGATTTAATTTGATAAACATTCCCAACCACCAGTAGTCGCTTTGGTCTCTGGACATGCTTTCACGCTCGCTGTCTCTCGCAGCCTTGAGGTAAGAATTGGCGGCCTTTGCTTTTGGAATCTCCTGGCTTGAGGTGTTTTGGACGCCCGGGAATGTATTTGGGTTTACTGGTCCTGACGGAGCTAGCCCTGCAAAGTCATCGTCGCTAAAGATGCTGGGTGGCTCCTTGTCCCGCAGGTTTGGCGGGGTCTGGACTTTTTCGCTCTGACCACCTGCGGAAAGCTTCAGCTGTTTTCCGCAGGGGCAAGTGACAACTGAGTTTGGGGCTGCATTTGTGACGCTCAAAACCTTGTTGCAGGCAGGGCATTTGATTTTGACGGGTATCTTGGACATAGATTGTGTGGTGCTTTTGGGGAGACTTCAACCACGAGAAAAAATCCCGGGGGCTAAAGACTTATCGCAGCCATGTAACACGCATCTAAACGTTTAAAATTTACTCGTTATCCAACACCCTTAAACCAATGTGTCATTTTGACTCTTCTTCTACTTTCACCCTTGAAGACAGGGGAAACATCCTTCTGGATTAGCGGAACCAGTATGAGTTTTGAACTAAAGGGAAGTTGGTGATTTTTCAAGGAACGTACCAGAATGAAGATTCGATTCCGAACGGAGTACTACGGACACGAAAGCTTGGAGGCTTTTCACCCGGAGGCTGGATTTGCTGACTGGCATCACGTTAATTCTGGATACATGGACGAAGGCCCGGGGCATGGTGGATATGTCGACTACTTGTTGGCCAACACATCCAAGGGTGTCTGGGTACTTCGTTGCACGGACAGGAACGCGGAGCTTGATGGCGTTACTCAGGAAGACATCGATGATTATTGGAATAATTCACACCAAGGAATTAAGGACAATTACATAGATATGCTTGCAAAGATGTTCATATCTGCTAAAATTGATTTGCAGGAGTGCTGGACCAATCCAGTCTCTGAGCATGACTTATGCGATGATACATGGCATTATGGAGCAGAGCAGGAGACTAAAGCTTTCTGCAGGATGATACTCAGAGACATTTCAGAGGGATTGTCTTACCATCAAACTGTATTGCATATCAGAGATTCAAAATCTTTAGAGCAGTTATATTGGAATATAAAATCACATATAGCAGTAAGCAATATGCCAGACATAGGATTATGAAACCATACGAAAAATGCCCGGGATGTAAAAAGTGGTGTTACATCTGTTACATAGCGATGAAGCCAAAACCCGGAAAGCAACTAACTTTATTTAACATTCAAAACAACAAAAAAGATGATGGAAATCACGCAGCCAATATTCTCAAAAATTCAAGAGATCAGGCAATTATCAAAAAAGACTAATGACTACTACTTAATCTGTGATCAGGAGATTGATATCTATGTAGTGACATTTGACAATGAAAACACATTTAAAAAGCATGTGAACTTATGTTCTGAGTATGCTAAATTACCTCACCTTGCCTATATTTTTAATGGGCAGTATTATCCACTGAAATGAGAGACAACACAATAAATGACACTATCTTCAAACTTGCTATCCTGGCAGGAAATGAGATGGCTGAGAAAGGCCTCTCCTTAGAGGACATCAGGAAAAACCCTGAATTAAATAAAATGCCTATAGGGGTCCGGGCGATATTCTACCTCCTCAAAAATCAAAAGCTATCACTTAGAGGCCAGATAAAACTCATTGAGTACTTTGGCTTAAAGTGGGAATTATTAATCATAGACCATAAATTTTAAACTTTTTAAACATTCAAAAAATGACAAGATTACAAAGAGAATTAAGGAATTATTGTTATAGACTTGGACACTCTATAGACTCAATGAGAAAGTACCCTCACAGGAGGGAAACTAATCCTAATCCTTTCCCTATTGGCACAATGAATCTGCTAAAAATACAAGCAGGAAAGCCAGTAAGCGATAATATAGAAAGTAAATTATTAACTTTTTTTCAAGAACAAAAACAATTATAATGGAATACTCAGAATTCTTAAAAACAAAATTAAAATATTTTAACAAAGTAGGTTTTGATGCAAATAATCTAAATAAGCACTTATTTGATTTCCAAAAACATATAGTTATTAAAGCATTAAAAAAAGGTAGGTATGCTATTTTTGCCGAGTGCGGATTAGGGAAAACATTGATGCAATTAGAGATAGCTAATCAAGTGGTAAAAAAAACAAAAAAACCTTTTTTAATTTTAGCTCCACTTGCAGTATCTCAGCAAACTATTGAAGAGGGGATAAAGTTTGATATTGATGTAAATAAGTTAAATAATAACTACAATGGAGAACCTGGAATTTATATCACAAACTATGAACAATTAAAAAATATTAATACTGATTTTTTTGGCGGCATTGCATTAGATGAGAGTTCAATTTTAAAGAACTTTAATGGTAAAACTAAAGAATTAATAATAAGTAAATTTTATAAAACTCCCTATAGGTTTGCATTCACTGCAACTCCATCCCCTAATGATCACTTAGAATTAGGCAATCATTCTGAGTTTTTAGGAGTAATGAAAAGTAGGGAAATGGTATCAATGTTTTTTATTAATGATGCCTTTAATAAGGATAAGCAAGCTACTAAGTGGAGATTAAAAAAACATTCTATTGATGATTTTTGGAACTGGGTTAGTACTTGGTCTATAATGGTATCTAATCCCAGTGACTTGGGATTTGATGGGTCTCAATTCAATCTGCCAGCTTTGGAAATTAATGAATTATTAATTAAAAGTAAAAAACAAAACAATGGAATGTTATTTAATAACTTTTCAGTATCTGCAACTGAATTCCATAAAGAATTAAGAAAAACAATAACAGAAAGATGCAAAAAAGTAGCTGACATTGTTAATTCAAGCACATCTCCCTATGTTATTTGGGTAACATCAAATGAAGAGGAAAAAGAAATATTAAAAATGATCCCTGATGCATTAAGTGTTAGTGGTAGTCACAAAATAGAGATAAAAGAAAAAAGATTATTAGGTTTTGCAAAAAAAGAATTTAGAGTATTAATTACAAAAACAAAAATAGCACAATTTGGATTAAATTATCAGCATTGTCCTAATCAAATATTCCTGAGTTTTAATTTTAGCTTTGAGGCTTTATATCAAGCAATCAGGAGAAGCTGGAGGTTTGGCCAAAAAGACAATGTGAGCATTACATTAGTAACAGTAGATACAATGGGAAATGTAGTTAAATCTATTAAAGAAAAACAATTAAAATTTGAAAAAATGAAAAAAGGAATGTTAAATGCAACTCAAAACTCTAAAAATATAACACTACAAAAAAGTGATTTTAAACATAAAAAATCTAATAACTACACACTTTATAATGCAGACTGCATTGAGGTAGTCAGGTCCATGCCTGATAATTGCATAGATTTTTCTTTTTTTTCTCCTCCTTTTTCTGCTTTATATATGTTCTCTGATAATCCTAAAGACATAAGTAACAATAAAAGCTATGATGATTTTTTTATACATTTTAATTATTTAATCCCTGAGCTTTATAGAATACTAAAAGAGGGTAGGTTATTAAGTATACACGTTATGCAGTTAACAACTTTAAAGGGTAGAGATGGTAAATTAGAAATTATTGATTTTAGAGGCGATATAATTCGAGCTTTTCAAAAGCATGGATTTCATTTTCATGCTGAGGTTTGTATTTGGAAAGATCCAAAAATAGCAGCACAAAGAACTAAAAACATGCAACTTTTACATGCGACAACTAAAAAAGACTCTACTATTTGCCGGATGGGATTTGCTGATTACATAATAACATTAAAAAAACCAGGAGAAAATAAAGAACCAGTGAATCACAACACCAATGGATTACCTTTTGATAGATGGTGTAAAATAGCGGAACCTGTATGGATGGATATTGATGCAGGAGACGTTATGAGAGTTAAAGATGCAAAAGCAGAGAAAGATGAGAAGCACATGACTCCAACTCAAAAAGAACCAATAAAAAGATTATTGGAGCTTTATACTAATCCTAATGATATAGTTTTTTCTCCTTTTAATGGAATAGGTACAGAGGGAGTAGTATCTATAAACAATAACAGAAAATATATAGGAGTAGAATTAAAAGAAAGTTATTATAAATTAGCATTAAAAAACTTAAAAAATGCAGAATTATTAAATAATCAATTTTCTATATTCTAATGCATATCTATCAAATTAAAACAGATAACCATTCTGAGACAGTAGCAGCAATGACTATAATAATTGCTGCTGCTATCTTCAGAGCAAAATACAGGATTAAAGAACCTATCAAATCTATTAAAATTATGGATAAACTTAGAAAAACTCTGATGCTTTACTGCATAGAGAAAAATATCAGCCTGAGCAAAATATCTCAGCATATGGTAGATAATCCTTTTCCGATCGGGAGCACAAATATCTACAGATTCTATCTTGAGAAACATGAGCTATCCCAAAGGCAAAGAACCAAACTGAAACTATTTTTTGAACTTGAAAACTACGACAAATGAAAAAATTTAAAAATCAAAAGTTAGAGCTGCTCTTTGAGTTCCTGCTCTCTAAAGGATGGCAACCAGAGGAGGCCATGAATAAGATGGATAAGGTAAATGTATATGTTAATCTACATGGAAACTTTGTAGCTGAGTTCAAAGATGGTACTACCAATTCTTTTAAGGTAGAGAATGTGCCTAAATTCTTTGAACTATGAGAAAAGAGGGATCTTGGCACTGTAAAGCATGGTGCACTCTCCATCACAAATATCCTGCTAATGAGCAAAGATGTTCTTTTGATAGGGAGCACTACTCAAACTATCAGAAGCTGAAAGGTTTATTGAGCAGACTGGGAAAAGAGGGTTATGGATGTGAGCTTAAAGACAATAAGCTCATAGTCCGGAGGGTAATAGATAGGAAAGTAAAAACCAATAAGTTTATATTAGATAAGGAGTTCTACAAGCTATCTCCAGGAGAGCAGATAAAAAAGATTAATAAATCATTAAAAACAACTACATGAAAAAAGGAACATTAGAACACATCAAAAAAACCTATAACTTACCTTTTTTAAAGGTGGGAATGAAAGTCAGACTAAATATTGAACCGTTTGAGATAGGGCACATTGTCAGTGCAAATGAAAAAGGGAATCTTAATGTAAGGTATAAAGGTAATAGTCATTTTGAAAATACTCATCCAACTAAATTAATTACCTATTTTAATAAACAAAATAAAGAGATAAAAACATTCAAATGACTACAGAAGAAAAAATATTACAGATGCAGTGGTACCCTGATTTATTTAAATCCAAAAAAGAGGAGGTAGAGTTCTGGAGGGAAATGTCAGAGCATTATGATCAGCCACTATCAGAAGATGTTAAAGAGGTTTTTGATTATATTGATAATCAAAAAGTTTGATAATTAAACTATTTAGTATATATTTGTTTCAGCAGATGGATAAGTGGCACTATCCTGAATACTGCTAAACAGAATTTAATCGGTCCATAAGAAATAAATTATTTGTATAGATATATTAGGTCTGTACAGGTGGTTATAGGGAGTCTTACCGATTAGACTCATGCCAAACTTATTCCACTTGTCCAGACCTTTTTTTGTCTAAAATTTTAATATTATGGAAAGAGATTCAATGGTGTTTTATAGGTCATTTTTAGATTGCATCGTCAAATTAGAGGAGCAATTTGACTCTGAGACTGCAATGCAATTAGTAAAAACTATTGCATGTTATGCTTTAGATGGGGAGCTTAAAGAATTACCTCCTATTATTGATTTGATGTTTACATCTATAAAGCCACAAATAGATGCCAATACAAAAAGATTTGTAGATGGTAAAAAAGGAGGTAGACCTAAAAAAACCACTGGTTCCAAAGGTACAAAACCAGTGGTTACAGATAAAATAACCACTGGTTATGAAACTACAAAACCACTGGTTATTGATAAAAAAACCACTGGTTATGAAAGTAAAAACCACAGGTTACCAAACTCAAAACCTAATGTAAATGTAAATGTAAATGAAAATGAAAATAAGAATGTTTTAAAAGATAAAAATATTTTTTCTTTTGAAAATCTTACAGATAAACACAATCAAATAAAAAGAGATTTTCAGATAGATTCCTTTCCTAAGCTCAGGAAAAGCAAGGATCTTAATAAATCATTTCTTACCTGGCTAATATATAGAAAAGCTAACTCCATATTTGAGGTAGAGGCACATTTAAAAAGTTTTATTAAACTCATAAAAGACAGATACACTACAGAGAGCATAATACTGGCAGTGGACCATGCAATACTAAACAAACATTTATCAATCCATCCTACAGAAAAGCTAAAAACATCAGGCTATAAGTTTCCATCTAAAGGACCAATCCCTCCCGGCACATGAACATGACAAAACAACTACCTAATGCTTATGAGGTTGAGGCTGCATTATTGAGCGCAATATTACTAACTCCTGATTCATTATACAACTGCATCCAGCTGCTTAACTATGATTGTTTCTACACTAAAAAGAATCAATTGATATGGAATGCCATAATAACAATTCACTCAAATAGTGGTGTAATTGACATGGTAAATGTCTTTAATTATTTAAAATCTAATAATCAGATAGAAGAGGCAGGAGGGATTGATGCTCTTATGAATCTAACTACTGAGCACCATACTGCAGATGTCTCTGGATATGCTAAGATCCTATACCAAAAGTATATGCGCAGGAAAGCAATAGAAGAGAGTCAAAAGCTAATACAAAAAGCATACAATCAAGGTAATGACATTTTTGATGTCCTAACAAATACAAAAGAATCTCTTTTTAATGTACTTTCCCCTGATGTGAGCAGAGTTAATACTGCACATAACATAATTAACAATAATCTTAATCACATAAAAGACAATATAGGGAAATATCAAGAGGTGCCAGGACTGCCTACAGGATATGAGCACTTTGATAAGAGAACAGGTGGAGCAGGAGCAGGATGGCTTATGATCATAGGAGGCAGGCCATCAATGGGTAAAACTACATTTATTCTGAATGTAGCATGGAATGCCTACAAACTTTTTGATAAGTCAGGGATATTCTTTAGTGGGGAAATGTCATCTAAACAGATAAGCCACTTGATAATGGCTACTGAGTCCGGTATTCCTGCTACTGAAATAAAGAAAAATAAAGTATCTAAGTTGCAATTAGAGTGCATGTTTGATACATTCAGAAAGCAGCAGAAAGGAGTATTTTTGATTGATGACACACCAAATCCTGCACTATCACATATCTTAGCAGAGGCAACAAAAGCAAAGATGCAGCATGATATAGATTTTGTTATAGTAGATTATTTGCAACTTGTTAAAGCATCTGGTCATGCATCAAGACATTTGGAGGTAGGTAAGATATCAAGAGAGCTCAAAGCACTTGCAAGGAATCTTAACATTCCAGTTATTGCCTTAGCTCAGCTATCCAGAGCAGTAGAAAACAGACCTAACAAAAGACCACAACTATCAGACTTAAAAGAATCAGGAGATATTGAGCAGGATGCAGATGTAGTATCATTTCTTTATAGACCTGAGTACTATGGGAATACTCAAGATGATGAGGGCAGGAGTTTGGAGGGGATCACTGAGCTGATAACTAAAAAGAACAGACATGGAGAGACTGGAACAGATTTGCTCTTTATGAATAAAAGTACCTCCTCTTTTGAGATGTATGATGAAGATGGGCAATGTGCCGTACCTGTAGAAAAGTATGACAGGAGATTAACAGAGATGCAGGATACTAACCTGGAGTCAATCAAAGATAAAATCACTGACTTTGATGGAGATCTATTACCTTTTTAAGCAATTATCAATAAATTTTATTATATTAACTTTTTTAAACATTCAATATTATGTCAGAATTAAAGATTAAAGGAAAGCTCATCAAAAAATTTGAGCCACAAACATTCGGAGAGTCATTCAGAAAAATGGAATTCATTGTAGAAACTACAGAGGAAAAATATACTCAGACAATTAAATTCCAAGCTACTCAGGACAACATCCAAAAATTTGAAAACCTTACAGAGGGATTGATAGCAGATTGGTTCTTTAATGTCAGAGGCCGGGAGTGGACCAACAAAGAAAACAAAGTTATGTACTTTGTCTCCTTAGATGTCTGGAGACATGAGGAGCATGGGCAGGATATGAAACAACCACTCCCCGAAACAACAACAGAAACTACATCAGATTCTGATGGATTACCTTTTTAATCGGAAAAATCTAATAAACTATGAAAAATAAAACAACTGCTCTCCTCCTGACTTTGCCCGGTATACTGGGCATTGCAGGATTTCAGTATCTTTACTTAGGGAAAATTGCTAAATTCTTACTATGGTTTTTTACTATGGGTATTTTTGGGTTTGGTACATTGATTGACCTGTTTACTATTGGCAGTGCAGTAGAAGCACATAACGTCAATCAGGAACTAAAAACCATAAGAGCATGTCAAGTGAAAAACAATTAGAGAAAATCCAGAGATTAGAGTCTGAAAATAAAGTGCTCAGGCAGATTATCCGGGAGACAGTCAAAGCCCTGCAAAATGCAGAAAAGTTCACAAGTATGACTACCCTGGATACGATCACTTATGTAAAGAGTCCATACAAAAACGATAAGAATGATCCTTACCGCACTCCTTTCGGACCTGGAGACCATTGAAATATATGCTCTGAGCATCATTATCAGTTTTAAACTGGTTTTGATGTTCATAGCTATTTATCAAATCAAAAAACAAGAGAAACAATGAGAACAATAATAATAATCCTAATTACCACAATCACTCTGCAGGCACAATTGCCTGATACTATCCCATCATTCAATCATCTACCAAAATTTAAACAAAAGTTCTACAGTAACAATTATCACATGGCAGTTTATACCCTGAAGAAATGGTCAGTACCTGTATCCTACACTTTAGCAATGGCAGCAGAGAAAACCAACTACGGTAGAAACGGTAGGTACAAAGTAGGAGACATCTTCAACACAGGAAAGGAATACCCGGTAGCTAATGCATGGGATGAGTTCGGTCTGATGATGAAAACTACCCACAACTACATAGAGCATACCAGAGCAGAAGCCATACAAATATCAAAAAAAACTGAGGAGCTTGGAATAAAGTTTTAAATTTTGTATATTAGAAAAAAATCAATGTTAGTATACCTAAATTCTGCCCACTCTATACCAATTGGTTCAGTGATAGAGATCCCTAAAACAATGGTACTTTTCATGGAGAAAATTGATGCAGTAGTGGATAGAGAATTAGAGAAAAAGCCTGATAGCTTGACATACAGATGCATTATTGATGAACCAATACATGATCCATTAGTAATAAAGCAGAATGAATCAATATATCAGCCTAATGATATAGGATTATACCCAGACTATGAGACCGGAGGCCTGCCCTACGATCAGTTTATGAAAAAGATTACCTCTGTAAAGCATTCAAAGGATATCTTTTTAACTGAGAAAGTGCTGGACCAGATAGAAGCTATAGGATTTGCAGGGGTTTGGGTATTTGACCACAACAAGAGACATATAATCACTATAAAGGAGATTAAGTCACTTGTTATAGAAGAGTTTAAATAAAGATGTTATGTGTTTAATAATTGGGATTTGTAAGGGGGTAGTTTCCGCATAGGCTACCCTCTTTTTAAAAATTATGAAAAACCTAATAGACAAGTACGGAAAGTTAGTAGCAAAGTCAACAGTAGCAATATCTGCACTGATATACCTAATCATAAAATTTATTGAGCTCATATGATAAAATTTTTCCTCCTGCTGCTGATCATGCCAGTCATAGCATTTTATGCAGGATTCACTTTAGGAGGTCTGATATTTGCAATCTATAAGGAAATAAGAGAACACAATGAAAGGAGAAACACCAAAAAATAGATTTTGCAGGAAAGCTCTGAAATTATCTGCCCAGATAAAACCACTCATAGGATGCAGATGGTGGAAAAAATACAATAAAGAGCAGAAAGATATCCTCCTGGATATGTGCTACATGCCTGAGGAGCTCATAGATTTCCTGCTCATGGATAACATACAAAGCAAGACAGATTACTTTAACTCTGTAGATGTTTGGTTAATATTAGAATACAAAACTTTTAACTACAAACATCCGTTAAAGTATAAAGTAGGGTTTATGCAACTGATAACAAAGCAGATAAACTTGCAGCATGATTATTTGGATTTAAGATTTAAAATAGGGATATAATGGCTAAAAGGAAATCAAGGATACAAATAGGTAAGACTGTTACAGTCAAAGGTAGAAAGTATAAGATCTCTGCAGGAACTGCAAAGGGTAAAAAATACAAAGCTACTCCAGTAGATGGAAAGCCGGGTATTGTGCAGTTTGGTGCAAAGGGTTATAAGGTAGGCCCAGGGACAAGCAGAGGAACAAATTATTGCACAAGATCTTCAGGGATCAAGTCAAGCAAAAAAGGAGCAGGGGCCAATGATTTTGCCCGGATGCTCTGGAACTGTAATGGCAAAAAATCTAAAAGTAAATAGGGATTTATAAAATCCGTAAAAAAACGAGAAAAAAACGGTTATGAGGGATAATAACGGTAAATTTGCTAAAGGCAACTCAGGCAGGCCTAAAGGGTCAAAGAATAAAGACATTTCAGTATTCAAAAAAGCACTCAAGACTGGACTGATTGAGAGGTTAGGGGATTTCTTTGAATTGCTTGATTCAGACAACCTACCAGAGAAAGATAGAATTAATGCCTACCTCAAAGCTCTTGAGTTTGTTATGCCTAAGCAGCAAAAATTAGAGCTTGATGGGGATATACATACCAATCTGATACAAGTCAAGTTTGAGAGTACTAATGTGCTGCCTATTCACAATGAATCTGATTTCTTAGATGATTAGTCCTTTCAAAATATCTCCTATCTTTGAGTGGAACTACCGCACAACTAAAAGTATAGTTATCAATCAGGGAGGAACCAGCTCAGGAAAAACATACTCTCTCCTGCAAGTACTTGCCTGTAAAGCTGCAGAGTATCCTAATCAAGTTATCACAGTCGTAGGTCAAGACATACCCAATCTAAAGAGTGGAGCCATCAGGGATTTTGAGAGTATACTCAATAATCCTTTTTTTAGGTCCATGATCAAGAGCATCAACATAACCAACAGAGAATACAGGCTGCACAATGGTAGCCTTATTGAGTTCAAGAGCTTTGACAATGAGCAGGATGCTAAGAGTGGTAAGAGGGATTACCTATTTATGAATGAGGCCAACGGTATTCCGTACTCAGTTTATGATCAGCTACAGATACGAACTACAAAACAGGTCTTTATAGACTACAATCCTACTTTTGCTTTCTGGGTACATGATAAGCTGATAGGGAGCAGTGATAAGGTAGAGGTATTTATCAGCAACTACACACATAATCCTTTCCTCAAAGATTCAATAAGGGAAAAGATTGAGCAACTAAAGTATAAAGATCCAAACAAGTGGAGAGTATATGGCTTAGGTCTGACTGGTAATGTAGAGGGAGCAGTATTCCCTGCAGTAAACTGGATCCCTAAAATGCCAACTACCGGATGGAAGAGGTCTTGTCTGGGCATGGACTTTGGATATTCCAATGATCCGTCTACTCTTGTCAGATTAGCACTTATTCAGGGTCAATTGTATGGAGAGCTGCTATTTTATAAGACCGGATTAACTAACCAGGATATTGCAAAGGAGTTTGATAGGTTAGGGATTGCTAAGGGTAGGAAAGGAGGAGCTTTGATCATGGCAGATAGTGCAGAGCCAAAGAGCATCAAGGAGCTAAAGAATCTAAACTGGAGAGTTAAGCCATGCAAAAAAGGTAGTGATTCTATCCGGGCAGGGATTGACTCTTTGAAAAGTTATGGAGCTTTAAACTTAGTTAATAACGAATTATGGAAACAAGAGCAGCAAAAATACGTATGGACTATTGACCGTAAAGATGGAAAAGCTAAAAATAAGCCAGTCGATAAATTTAACCATATATGGGATGCTTTTAGATATGGAGAGCAAGGAATTAGAAAAAACAAATTAAATTTAGTATCTTACGGCTCATAAACTTAAATTATGGCATACGTATTACAGGCATCACAATTTGCAGAGGGATTACAGAGCTATACTGCTCTGCTCTTAGAGAGTATCAGGCAGATAACCTTAGTATCTCCTTTCAATATTCCTGATGCCAGGACTGCATTAGAGCTTAATCAGATTACCACTTTCTCAGATGCAGGCTTTGACCAGTATCTGACAGAGCTATATAGTTTAGACTTAGATTATGGATCCCTAACTGCAGCAGAGATTACTGTCTTAAATGTAATCAGGGAGTACTTGCAACCTCCTCCATCTTTCAACTGTTGTGGTGTAGATGTTCCATCATTGCTTAATTTTAGTTATCAATTTAATGATAGGGTAGGTAGTGCTACCTTTGAGAAAGAGATCATGGTATCTTTAATGGATACAGTAACATGTGATGTGTTTAACATTGAGCTAACCTTTGGTACTGTTACTCCCGGTCCTCCAGCAATTATTCCTGCAGGACCAATAACATTGAATAGTTTAGGCTGCATTAATGGGAAAAGCGTATACTCTTTTTTATGGGTAGATTTTAGCTTTGATCCTACTGGTTTCACTTTTGATTTAGATTTTGACTTTAAAGATTCAACCGGAGCGAGCATAGTGCTTGTTTCTGATTTATACACTTTTTAATATTTAGTTATGAACTTATTAAATTCATTTTTGTTAGACTGCTGCCCACTTGCCACAAGTTTAACCGACATTCCTGCAAGTGCATGCCCGGAGAACATGGGCCAGATTCAAAGATATTGGTTCGTTCGTAAAGGGGAGGTTATCTGGGATACAGTAACTCCTGCAAACAATGTTCCTGCAACTATCTCAGGTAACTTGCCAAGTGTAGTAGCTGGATGGTCTATCCTTTTTGCTGCTGCTGATGATACTCATGTAGTTACATCTCCATTAATCGGGGGAGACAGTGTTTTGACTGCTGGTACCACAATCTCACAGGGAGGTGGGGATAACTCAACACTCTCAGGGACAACACTAATCAATGGAATTAATCCTACAGATGGTAGTGCTCGCTTTGATTCTCTTACAGGAGCTCAGATTGAAGCATTCAGAAAGCTTGCATGTGAGGGTACAGGTCTTGAGGTATACCTAATCAATCAGCAAGGACTAATCTGGGGTCAGCAAGTAGGAGATCTATTTACTGGCTTTGATGTTTCCAATGTAGTACTTGGATCTATGACTAATGCAGGATTTGGTACACGTGACAGTAACACAATGACATTTCAGTTAGATTTTGATTATGACGAGACTAAGTCTCCTGTAACTCCTACTGACTTTAATGCATTAACTATCTCGTAATGGCTAAGCCTACGAAAGTAAAACTTAAAACAAAAGCTGGAGCATGTGCAGAGTTAACCCTCTCACATGCTCAGGCAGTTTTGCAGAACCAAGCTGCACAGAAGAGGGATGACTGGGCACTTGATTCAAAAAAATATCAATTTGTAGATAATGTTATTAAACGAAAGCCAAGTAATAAAGCTGATAAAAAGCAAAAGTAATCAGTTAGGCATGATGCAGGCTTATGAAAGTAGGCTTAAGGTTATGTCTGAACCATTGTTTTTTAGAGAGCTTGAGAGTGAGGTAGGATGGAATGAGATAAAACTTGCCATCCGCAACAGTATTACTCCAGAAAAATACCAAAGGGTGCTGCAATATTTCAGCTATCCCCTGGCAATCGTATCTATAAGTGATGATATCATTGAGGACCTTAACAGAGTCTTTAATGGTCGTAATGCAAACTTTTCCATACAATATCCTAACAAGAGAGCAGAGGCACAGGCTGCAGAGCTGCTATATAAAGTTAATACTCGCCAATATGTAGAAGCAGTAGGTAGGAGAGCTTTTAAATGTAAGCCTCAGACCATTGTAGTAGTAGATAAGGATGCAATGGGTATCCCTTACTATGTTACTGTAGAGCTTGATAAGCTCATAGGCTATCAGCTATCTGAGTGCAAAAGTAAGTTTAAGTACATCATATTCCATCATTCAGATGGTACTGATGAGATGGGAGAATACAAGAGGATTGCATTTTATGATGATGAGTACTACAGAGTAATAGAGATCAGGGATAAAAAGTATTCTCTTATCCTGGAGAGTCCGCACAATTTAGGCTACTGTCCTGCCCGGTGGTTTGTAGATGATGCCCTGAATACTAAAGATGATGTTAAGCGTTATGCTCCACTATCAAAGGTATTAGGGTCCATGTCTGAGTGGCAGCAGTTTCATGCTTATAGCTACTATGCTGAGCATTATGGTGTATTCCCTGTAGTGGAATATGCTGCAGCAGTTTGTGAAGATGAGTACTGTGTTAATGGCATGGTATCTGAGCCAATGGAAAACGGGGAGATGTCTACACCAACATCCTGCAGAACATGCTCAGCCAACAAGTTTAGTGGTGCAGGAACTGCGATCAAGATTAATCCTAAGATTGACAATGATGAGAATGATGTATCAGGATACTTTAGATTTATCTCTCCTCCTACTGCTAACTTAGAGTTTGAACAGACTAAGCAAGATGGTAGAGAGAACTTTATTAAAGTAAATACTACAGGCTTTAATGATATGATGAATAAGGAAGCAGTCAATGCAGACCAAGTTCGTTCATTAATGGAAGATAGAAAGAAACCTTTGCTCAAGTTAGCCGGGATACTCAACCGAGTGCATAAGTGGTTAGTGGAAACATGCATAAAGTTAGCTATTGATGCTGATGTTAAAGTGCATGCTAACTATGGTACTGAGTGGTTTTTGCTCACAGAGGCACAACTCCAAGAGCTATTTGTAGGTGCTAAAGCTGCCGGGATGCCTGAGTCAGAGATAGACCAGATATATAAGTTGCTTATTGAGACAAAATACAAAGGAGATCCACAGACAGTACACAAACTGATGATAGAGAACAACCTTAATCCTGCACCATATAGCACAGTAGAAGAGTGCTATAAGAAAAAGGAACAAGGAGTAATGAGCTCAGAGGATTTGTATATTAAGGCAAATTTTACTAAATTTGTATCAAAGTTTGAGAGAGAAAATGGCAGTATAGTTGAGTTTGGTAGTGATATTACCTTTCAGCAAAAAATAGATATTATTTATAACACATTCAAAAACTACGTAAAAGATGAAAAAGAGCAAGATGATGATGGGCAATCTGGCAGGGAGCAAGGAACTGCAGAATCTGATGAAGCAGTATCCTAATCACAATTTTCCTGTAGAGATACCTGAATACAATAAGACTGCATATAATTTTATAGGAGTCCGGGCAAAAAATGCAGGATTAACACAATCTCTACAGATCCATACTTTCTGCAAGAGTTCTGCAGATTGGATGAGGTTAAAAGATGAGTTCAAAACTCCTCAGTACCTGGGCAACTACCATAGTGTAATTATGATCCATAATCCTACAATAGTAGTAGCAAAGCCAGCCATTAAGCCTCCTACCGATGTACCAAAAAAGAAGAGAGTAACTCCTCCTGTAAAGAAAAAGATAGCAGCAATGCTTGATGATGGTGCATCTGCAGATGTTATAGCTGAGGAGCTGGGATTAACAGTAAAGCAAGTAGAGAATAATATTTAATAACATTCAAAACATATAGAGACGTATGGAACAGGAATTTAAGGATAAGTTATCACAGGACAAAACATTGCAGGCCCAGGTACTTGATGTGCTCAAAGGTACAGAGGTAGGAAAAGCCTATGCTGAGACAATTGCTAAGAACTATTTTGATGAGAACATTAGCCAGGAGCATAAGAAAATCTATGACTTTGTAGATAATGCTCTAACTGATGCAGGGTTAGAAAAGCCTCAGGGAGTTAAGACCTCTGAATGGGCAAAGATGATCGCTGAGCAAAATAAGGAACTTACTGAAAAGTTAAGCAGTTTAAAGAGTAACACTAATCCAGATGAAACGTTAAAGAAATTAGAGGAGATAAAAGCTAAGCATAAAAAGGAGAAAGAGTTTTTAACTAATACTGCTCAGCAACAGATAGAAGAGAGAGAGCAGATTATTAGCACTCTAAAATCTAAAGAACGTGATTTATTTAGGAAAGGAGATGTACAAAAAGCTATTAGTAGCCTTGAGTTTAATAAGAGCTTAGGTGAGAATTTGCTTAATGACATCATTGCAATGAAAACCCAGACATTAATCAGCAATGCAACTGAGGAAGATGGCAAAACTATTTGGTGTAAGCCTGATGGAACTGCCTACAAAGATGGTATTTTGAATGCCTCTTTAGAGTTTATCCTCAAAGCAGAGCTACAGTCTGTACTACATAATAATACTCAGGGAGGTGGAGCAGGGAATACTCCAACTACCGGAGGAGACTTTAATGGTTCTCAAGTTATCGTACAGGAGACCAGCTTTAAAACTCAGGAGCAGTTTTTATCTGAGTTCGACAAAATAGCCCAGAGGAAAGGGATTCCTAAGGGAGATGATTACAACAAATTATACTGGGAAGCGTTTGAGAGGTACAATGTAAAGGACCTCAGAGAATTCTAACCAACAAACATTTTATACAATGTCAATAGTAAATTTAAAAAAGCAAAATGCCAGAGGAGTCTATCCCTCATTACTTGATAGACAAGAGCTACGCCAGCAGGAATATGGTTTTATTGATTTAGCACTTAAAGGTACATCTGGTATCCTTACAGGAGTTAATCAGGGAGTTATTGCTCAATCATGGGGAGCTCCAGCCACTCAGATTCCTGTATTCTCAAAGAACATTACTGCTGCTACAGTAGGTACAATGACCTGTACTTTTCCTGATAAGGATGCTGATGCTGCTCTTGTTAATGTAACTTTTGTTAAAGCACACACTGGATTCAGAATTATTCCAAGACTTACAGATCAGTCTGATATCGTAACTGAAGCTCAAGATTTCATGAGACAGTTTTCTGATGCTGAGGAGGGATTAGCTGACTTTTTAGAAGCTCAGATACTTGCTGCAATTGATGCTGCAAAAGCAACTACTTACAACTCTGCTTTTGTACCTACAAAATATGCACTTTTAGCTGATGCACTACAGGTTGCTGCTGCTGATGTACCTTTCTTCTTGAATGATGCAAAATCTATTATGCAGGCAGATGATTTCAGCCGCATGGGATTAGAGGTTATCGGAGATGCTCAGCTTGCATCTTTTGTTAATCAGTATGCTGCTCAAGGTGCTGCCAATGCTACTAACAATGCTTTCCAATTCAACGGATACACTTTCCAATACTCAAACACTACTGCTACATCTGCTGCTGCCGTATCTACAGGATACATTATGCCTGCAGGATCAGTAGGGATTGTTGCTAAAGTATCTCCTGATGCTCAAGCTAACAGACAGTCAATGAGTGATGGTGTACGCTGGTCAGTAGAAGCATCTGATTTGATGGGTCTTGATATGGACCTTATGGTTAAAGATTCTTGTGAGGATGTTTCTGCTATCACTGGCAATGCTGATGATACTAATGCTCTTGTTAAGAATTACCAGATGGGAATCAATGTAGCTATCGTTACTCCATACAACACAGGAACTAACGGTGGTATCAAGAAATTTGACTACCTACCTTAATCCTTTTCTCTTTTTTTGAATGTTTCAGAGGGGCAGTATGTCCATGCTGCCTCTCTTTTATAATAATTAGCTATGTTTGATAATCGAGTTATTGCAGAATTAAAGAAAGTGATAGGATGGAAGAATCACTGGGATGTATCAGAGATACCAGCCTTGCCTGTATCATTAACAGATACAGAGTCCGGGCAGTACTACCAAGACTATCATCCATCTGTAAGACTTGATTACATTCAGGCTTTATTGCCATCTAACTACCCATTAGAAACGTTTTTAGATGATATAGAGACATCAGCACTTAACCAACTACTTGAGAAGATGGTAGTACAAAAGAAGCTGAATAATGCAGGCATGGACCTTGCCAGGAACAACCTTATCTATGATAATGTTTTAAAGAATAAGCCTATAATTAATGAAAGCAGATTTGTAGGAGTAGAATTCTACATGCAGCCGGATATAGGCCTTAGAGCGATGATTCATAGAATAGGCCTGTACCTTACTGCAGCGCAGCCTACATTAACTCTATATTTATACAATTCTCTGCAGGAATCTGCAGTAGCTACCTATACATTTACCTCTACCTCAGCAAATAGCTTTACCTGGTTAGCTCAAGATGTGATCCTTGACTACTCTGATGGTTCTGATACAAGTGGAGGAGTTTGGTATATTGGTTACTATCAGGATGATTTAGTAGGTCAGGCTATTCAGTATGATTCTTTAAACTGGAAAAATGGATATTGCAGGACATGTGACAAGGGGTTAAGGAGTACCAAATATAATTCTGTTTCAAGATTTGTGCAGATGTCTCCTTTCTACATTGATGCAACAAAGGTACCTGCAGTGGGTACTATGTTTGATACTGATGACATGATTTATACCTATGATAATAATTATGGGTTTAATTTTAATATCTCTATCAAGTGTAATCTTACTCAATTTTGGATAGACAATAGACTGACAATGACTAATGCACTTGGTAAAATTGTAGCTCTCAAAGTACTTGAGATGATGAAAGCAAGCAGCCAAGTCAGTGCAATTGAGCAGAATGTACAGATTAACATCATCCGGGACCTGGAGGGAGATAGTGATACAAGGCAAGTTCCTTTCTGGGCACAGGTGGAGAGAGCAGTTAAGGCCACTAATCTTGATCAGGCAAACATGAACGGTACATGTGTACCATGTGCCAGAAAAGGTGCATCTTATGGAGCAGTATAATGGCAGTAGATGATACTATATTGAATGACCTAAAGAATACTGTAGTTAATCTGCAGCAGGCAATCAATTTATCATTACAAGAGTCCATAAACCAAAACAAACAAGTAATATTAGAGCTGCAGACACAGGAGCAGATGTACCAGGGTAAAGATTCCAAAGGTATAGATATAAAGCCTGCCTATGCAGATTCTACCATAAAGATAAAAAGGAGAAAAAGACAACCTACAGACAGAGTTACTCTATTTGATACGGGAGATTTTTACAACTCATTAGAGATAATTGCAGGGAAAAATGATGCAATAATTAGGACAGTTATCAGCTATTCTGTATTTTTAGTAGATAAATATGCTGACATTCTGGGTCTTGATGAGGAGAGCTGGACTAAGTTTATAGAGAATTTTACTATACCAACCATTAAAAAGAACTTTGATGATATTATTGCAAAATCCTAACATGCCAGTACCAACCAATGCAGTGGAGATTGATGCCGCTATATTGGATATTAAGGCACATTTAGAGACAGGATTAACATGGTTGACTAATGGCTATGGTAGAACTTATAAGAACTTAGATGCTCGAAATGGTACTACAGTCTTTTATCCAGAGGCTTATCTGGGAGAGCAGAACAATTCACACAGATATATAAACCTTTCCCCTGACAATGATAAGCAGGGGCAATGTTTTTTCTATGTAGTAAGAGAAACTATATCACAGTTTCAGCCGGGGATGTATTCCTTTTTGAGCTATGATACTGCTATAATATTCTCTGTAAACATGGAGCTTATTAATGATGCTCTACTACAAACAGAAATCTATCAGCAGATATTAGTGGCACAGGTCCGGGATGTATTAACCAGGCAACTATTAGGATCAAGCTATCAGCTAACAATCACATCAGTAGATTTCCTTTTTGAGACTGTGTTTAGTGAGTTTGACCTTGCAGATGCTCAGCAGTTAGAGAAAGCTCCACTATCTCACTTTAGATTTAATGTAACCATACAACTACCTGAAACGTGTCCGACTCCGTCAATTATTCCTCCCGTTACGACTTGTTATAGTTTACTTTTAGACGGTGTAAACGAATATATTACTACCCCGTTGTCTGTTGGTGTTTTTGATATTACAGATTCTTTTAGTTTTTCGGGATGGGTTAAACAAACGGGAGGCATTTTCTTTCCTATGTTTTCAAAATTGTTTTATCCTAATTCTACAATACAAGATGGTTATAGGTGTTATTTGAGAACTACGGGAATAACTGTCAATTTATTTGGGAGTGGTAATTCTAATATTAGAGTTGAATCTATCGGTGGAGTCACTACGAATCAATGGCACAATGTTACAGTAACTTATGATGGTAGTGGGAATGCTTCCGGAGTAAATATATATTTAGATGGTGTGTTGATGACAAAAAACATCATTGTAGATAATTTTGTCGGGACCATGTTAAACATCAGCCCGTTGACAATTGGCGCACAACCAACAACTTTCAATCCGTTATATGGTTTAGGTAATTATGCACAGGCAAGAATGTGGGACACAGAATTAACCTCTGTTCAAGCCAGTGCAGAATATAACGGAGGACAGATATTAATTCCTGCAGTTCAGGGTTCAAACTTAGTTCTTGAAACAGACATTAACAACGCAACATTTGATGGTTCTGAGTGGTTAATTCCTGATTTGACAGAAAAGACATCAGGATATCAATCTGTAAATATGGAGGTAGAGGATAGAGTAGAGGAATGTCCATAAAAAAATATAAACAATGGCACACAATAGATATTACATAGTTAATGCAGATGATCCTAATCTATCAGATATAGAAGCCGTAATAGTAGGACTACCATCTACACAAAGGCATTCAGTAGATGGTACTCAGATAGTGGTAAAGCTCCATGAGGAGGACCACTCTGACTACTCTTTTTTGGCAGACTACCAGGAGTATAACCATGAGCAGATATTAATAAGCATGAATACTCCTGATTGGACACCAGAAATCACTTTAGAATGACATTTTTAATAGAGTTTATAGTATTTTTTTTGGTTTTTTGGTGGGTTATGCTTATAATGTATAAGCAAAATATCCCGGTTAGATTATACAACAAGTTCAAATATAAAATAATAGACAAATTGACTGAATGTGAATTCTGTATGGAGTCACATACTGCTACTGCACTGGCTATAATCTTGGCCCTGCATCATCAGAACCATCTGATACTTTTATACGGTCCAATGTCTGCAGCACTTTCCAATATCCTAAAGAAATGATAATATTCAAAAAGAAAAAGACAGAGGTTAAGTTTTATGATTCCATTGAGGAGATGCCTCACAGGAGATACATGAAATTTAATAAAGAAATGATGAGAGCTAATGAGGTAGGCAATTCTATGACTGATGTCATCAAAAGGATAGACAGAGCTATGGGATTTATTCAGGCAAAGGAATCTGACAAAGCAGTCAGGGAGTTGAGCAATGCCCGGTTAGCCTACTCATATAGTCAGGCAGAGTTAGAGCCAAAGGGCTTAGCTCTTGCCGCTATGGTAAAGAGCATCAATGGTGTGGAGGTGGATGATATCACTACCTCTGGCCTGCAGAATACATTGGAGGTCCTGCAAAATATCGGAATGAGCAAAAAGGAGCTTGATCATAATGCTGATTCTGTAAAAAAAAAGTCGAGCAAGAGCTTAAAATCTTTTTCCCTCTCCAGTTTAATGGGCAGAATATCATCTATAATCAGGCGTTAATAAAGAAACTAAAGAGTCAATTATCCGTAATATTAGAGGAGGAGGAAGCAGAGCAGGAAAATAAGCAGGCAACAGACGAGCTCTTGAGGTTAATTAACCCTACATACTGGAATTTAAACATAGATGACAGTGCAGAAAAGAAAATAGAGTTAGGTTTTGAAGAGTTTATGCTCACAGTCCGGGAGTTTACTACTGAGGACTTAGAAAATATTACTACCTTTAGATTTTACAGTCTTTTAGACTACATCAAGAAAAAGCAGAATAATGGCTGATAGTGTAATAAAGTATAGTGACCTGATCGGGGAAGATGACACGTTTGATGACATCTTTGCCAACATAGACAAGCTAAAAAAGGAGCTTGCAGACCTTGCAAAAGATGCTAAGGATGGTCTTGACCTGGTTAATCCTAACAATGAGAAAGCTCTAAAAGAGGCAGTTAAGCAGGTGGAGAAACTTGCAGCGGCAAAAAAGAAACTTGATACAGAGGAAAAGAAAGCAGTTAAGACTAAAAAGAAACTTGCAGACTTGACTAATGAGGAGTTGATACAGAGGGAAAAGTTAAAGATTGCTAACCGGGAGAGAGTCCAAAGAGCTAAGCAAATAGCCATCCTTACTGCAAAGGAATCAGGGGAGATAGAAAAGCTAAGAGCAAGACTATCCCTAACTACTTTAGAGTGGAAAAAGCTAAGCAAAGAGGAGCTTGAAAACACTAAAAAAGGGAAAGCCCTTATAGCTACAAAGCTAAAACTTACCAACCAGCTCAAGAAATTAGAGAAACAGACAGGAGATACAAGAAGAAACGTAGGTAACTATACCTCATCTTTGGGCAAATTGGGTAAAGTGGCTGCATCTGTATTCTTAGGCAGGAATATTATCTCTGGATTCAGGAGGATAGGTCAGGGATTAGGCAATCTCATAGAAAAAAATAAGGAGACTAATGAATCTGCCAAGTCTCTGTCTGAGTCTATTGGAAAGGTGGGCACTATCCTTGAAAAGATAGGACTTGTTATTATCAATGTCATAGCTAAGCCATTAGCCTTAATAATTACAGGCTTTGAAAAGTTTTCAAGTGCTATCCTGGGGATTGATGTAGGCACAAAGAAAGCAAGTGAGGGAGTTAAAGACCTAAAGAATGAGTTTAATGCAGAGGTAGAGGTACTTAAAAGAGGAAACATATCTACAGAGGCAAGAAAGCAACTGATAGAGGATATTAACAAAAAGTACAAAGACTATCTACCTAATTTATTAGATGAGAATGCAACTTTAGAGGAGATAACCCAAGCTCAAAATGAAGCTAATAAAGCCTTTGAGAAAAAAATAATACTCTTAGCATCAGAGGAGCAGTTTGTAGACATCACAAAAAGGAGATTAGATGCTTTAAGAGAAGAGGCAAAACTTGAGGCTGAAGCATTTAAGGCAAAGGAAAAATCAACAAAAGCTGCTCAATTAGCAGTAGAGCAACTTGAGGGATCTGATTTAAGACTTATAAAAGCTACGCAAGCAAGAGCAGATGCAGCAAGACAGGAAAGTTTAGCAGCAGAGACTGCATTAAGGATAACAAAAGAAAGATTAAAGCAGATTGATGAGGAAAAGAAAGCACTTAATGAGGTAATTAAGGCCAATGGAATCAATACTGATGATTTTATAAAAAATGAAAAGAAAAAAGCTGCAGCATCTACTGCATCAGCAAAAGTATTTAAGGATAATGAAGCACAGAGGATTGCAGCAATAGAAGCTATTCAGGATAAGATAAACAAAGCAGAGGCAGATAGTGTTGAGGACCAGACAGAGAGGCTATTGGCTTTGGAGGAGTTAAAGTTTGAAGCAATAGAGAAGCAGAGAGAGAGTGACTTTGACAAGTCCATAGCTCTATTAGAGCAGCAGGAGGAAAATGTAATAGAGTTCTATGGGAAAAACTCTGCAGAGGTTATTGCATTTAGAGAGAAAGCTGGGCAGGAGTTATTGGAGGTAGAGGCTAAGTTTCAAAGACTATCTGAGCTACAATTGCAAGAGTCTGAGGATAGAAAGTTTAAAATAATTGAGGATAATGCTACAAAGATAATACTTGAAGCTCAAAAACTAAGAGATAAACAAGAGGAAGAGCAGAAAAAAGCATTAGAGGGTGCTGCTAAAAATACTGCTGATGCCGTTAAAGCTAATGAAAAATTCATAGCAGATCAGCAGGCAAAGGATACTGCTGCAGCACAGAAGAGACAACAGGATGAGTTAGATAGTATACAAAAAAAGAAAGATGCTACTCAGGAGCTACTTGATGGAATACAAAAGACCTCTGAAAAGATAGGAGCTGCTATAGTATCCACTTTTGAGAAGCAGGCAGATGCTGCAGGGGATTTAGTTAAAGCTCAAGCGGCTGCAGTAGAGGAGCAAAGGAAAAGAGCAGAGGATGGTCTATCCAATACTCTGAAATTTGAGCAGGAGCAGTTAGCACAAAGAGAAGCAGAGAGAGTAAGAGCAGAGAAGAAAGCAAAACAAGCTGCAGAGTTTGTTGCACTCATCAACTTAGTGAGCGCATACGCTGCCTCAGGCGATAGCAATGCTCTTGCCAGGGGTCTTGTAGATTTTAGTTTGTTGAAAGCATTAGAGGCTGGATTTGAGGAGGGAGGATATACTGGAGATAATGGTAAGTCTCAGATAGCTGGTGTGGTGCATGGTCAGGAATTTGTTGTGACTGCAGACGATGTGAAGAAATATGGCTTAGCTGGTAAGTCCGGTGGAGACTTTGGAGAGGCTATGAGTGATTATTTCTACTCTCCTCTGCAACAAAATTTATACAATGGGCAAGCAGATAATTTTAAAAGTGGAATGAGTGGCAGGCCTAATGACTTTGCAAGACTTGAGGATGAGATGAGAGCAATGAGAAGAGCTTTCCAGTCTGTACCTAAGAATGATTTTGACATCCTGCAGATGACTGATTACTTTGTGGATATTGCCAAAAGAGTAACATCAAACAGGATGACAAATGTAAGTAAACAGAGAAAACGTTTATAATGACTGATATTAGACACTACAGGAATGGGGTATTAGTTAATCCGAGAGACTTTGACCAGGCTAAGATCACTATGGACTGGGCAGGAAAAAAGGAGGCTGCAAATATCACAATATCATCTATCACTCTGGTAGCTGATGAGGGGAAAGCATTGAGAGATAGAATACTCTCAGGTCTTAATGGTGGTGTAGGTTTTTTTGAGGGAGAGCCATACAGAATAGAGATAGGTCCACTTGATACACAGACATCATTTGAGGGTTATCTGGACTTTTCTGCAGGGGTTAACTTTGTAGATGAGTGCGAGGTAGAATGTACTTTGAAGAGAGAGCAGGGTACTGACTGGCTTAATGAGGTAGCTGATGGATTCAGTTATAGGTACCTGGAGAATCAAGGAATTATCACTAATAGTGACTATGTATCAGTACCTTATGTAATTAATTATGTGCCTGATGGAGCTCAGCTCCTAATCCTTTCCATCAGCACTTTTATCATGACAAAAGAGCTCATAGAGTCAATACAGGCTATTGCAGATAGGATTGCTGACCTAACAGATGCTGCCACTCCTGTAGTGGGTGTATCGGCAGGATTTGGAGCAGGAGCAGTTACTGCATATGATATAGGAAACATAATACTCGCTGCGCTCAAATTAGTGGCACAAGTTGCCTATACAGCTGCGATTGTAGTGGCCCTGGTCAAGCTCACAGAAAGTATCATAGAGCAACTTTTACCTCCAAAGAGATTCCACTTAGGTATGACAGTAAAGAGTCTATTTGTTAAGGCTTGCCAGTATCTTAATCTGACCTTAGAGAGCACTCTGTTAGATGAGATAGATAAGGGAGGGAATAAGTGGGTATTAATACCATCAAAGAATCACAGAGGAGGAGAGAAACCAACAGGAGCAGATGCCTCATGGAGGGAGACAGGAGTACCATCTCAGCAGGATGCTACAAATACCTTTGCAGGAGTAATCAGGACTTTTAAGGACATGTTTAATGCTGATTTTCAGCTAAAAGATGGTAAATTTATCTTTGAGAGGAGAGATTTCTTTATCAAAAGCACAGGTTATGTTATCCCTGACACATTTATAGACCAGGATAAGCTGATAGATACCAATACTTTTAACACAGATGAGCTGAAAAGTTCGTATAATATTAACTGGTCCTTTGATTCTCAGGATTTAAATACTCTTGATAACCAAAACGGAAGAGTATTCCAGGCAGTTTTATCTCCAAAGGTTACAAATAATCCTAAATTAACAACCTTAACAGGCTTGCAGGAGGTAGGAATACCTATCACTATGTCACTAAGAAAGGATAAGCTAACTATAATAGAGGAGATAGTAAGAGCATTAGTATCTGTAGTAGATTCTTTGACCGGGCAGTTAGGCAATCCACAAAGTTTATCCGGGCAGATTACAAATAGGATTGGAGCATTAAGCTCATCATCTCATTTCATGAGCAGTCCTAAGATGGTAGTGATGGCAGGGAGTAGCTTGCAACTTGATCAGAGAAACATAATAAGTGCAGGACAGTTATGGAATAATTACCACTTTATTAATTCATTTAAGCAGATTAATGGTAAGCATAACCAATACTGGATATACAGAGAGCAAAAAATACCTTTTTGTTTTGAGGATTTTGTAAATTTACTTGACAATAACCAAGTAGAGACAGAGCAGGGAGAACCTGCAGAGATTGAGTCCTTAGAGTGGGATATTTGGAACAACTTTGCTACCATTAACTATAGGGTCAATAGGCTTTATGATGACAATTTTAATATTACATTCTTATGAAAATACATGAAAGCATAGACCAGCTCAAAGCTACAGTAAAGCAAGCTAATAACATGATTGCTGCCTCAGAGAAAAGTATAGAACTTTCTATGCAGGCCTTAATGAGCCGGGCAACTCCTGAGCAGTTACAAGCTATGCAGGCACAGATAGCAGGGATAAAACAGTTAGTTTCTAAGGCTAAAAGTGGAGAGAATGTAGATGCAGAAATTAAGATAATGACTAAAAATATAAATAATGGGCGTTGAAATT
>WLWF01000897.1_pt1 | contig 27055 bp, 26 predicted proteins | sample 6718331 | NCBI WGS metagenome assembly WLWF01 (sample SAMN12718692, study PRJNA515312) | sponge metagenome | isolation source: marine sponge | host: Mycale hentscheli | place: New Zealand: South Island, Marlborough, Capsize Point | collected 2003-05-01
AGTTCACGCAGAAATTCCCCGCGTAAATGCCCCTTTTCCTAAATATTTTCAGATAAACTGAGACTTACAAGGAGACAGAATCCATGGCGACTCCTCAATTATCTCCTGGTGTATTAACTAGAGAGGTTGACTTAACCGTAGGAAGAGCTGAAAATGTTCTTGATAATATTGGAGGTATCGCGGGTCCTTTTGAACTGGGTCCTGTGAATGAACCAATTACGGTGTCCACAGAGCAAGAATTAATCAATCAGTTCGGACTGCCCAAAACAGAAGACAACCAGTATGAGTACTGGATGAGTGCTTCTTCTTACCTCTCTTATGGAGGTGTACTAAAAGTTATTCGCACCGATGGAGCAAACTTGGCAAACGCCAACGTTGGTGTTGGAACAACTTCTATTGCTAGTGTTAAGATCAAGAATTTTGATGACTACAATAGCAACTACTTAGATTCCGCTGCAAACTGGTATTATGCAGCAAAGAACCCTGGTGCATGGGGTAACGATCTGAAAGTCTGCTACATTGATGATGGTGGTGACCAAATCATTGGTTTTGGTACGACTTCTGTCACTGCTCTTGGTGCTGCAGTTGGATATGGTGTTACAATTGACATCTCTGGTCAGGTAATTCCTGGTGCAGGAACTACCTCTAGATTTGATGGATATCTCAAAGGCATTATTACTAATGTTATTGATGGGCAGGAAGTAGAAACTTCTACGATTACAGTTAAAATTCACTCTAGAGTCTCTACTGGTGGTACAGAACCTGGGCGTGAGTTTAGACAACAATATGCTCAAAACAGTACTTATGCATCTTTCTTAAATAGACAAAGAATTACTTTTGTTGATCCAAACGGATTTGTTTCTTCTCCAACAGATTCTATTGCTGCAGTTGGTTTAACAACTTCGACTCCAATTAATGGAGAACAGAGTCAGACATATACTGGAGTTGGCGGAACTTCCTCTGCTGGTGGATTTGGTGCAACCTTTAACATCTCCAGAAATAATACTGATGGTAACATTGATGCTTCTGGTGTCACAATTGTAAGTCCAGGTGCTGGATATACTGTTGGTGAAACCGTCTCTATTGGTGGTTCCTCCGTTGGTGGATTTGATTTAACGCAAGGTGCAGTTAAGAGTCTTAGTGGTATTACAACATTCACTACGATTCCTGCAGCATCTAACGGCACATATCTTTCTGTTGCTGGTGTTAGCACTGTTGGTACAGGTCTCTCCTTCAACGTATACAGAGATTCTGGTGGTGGTATTGGAACAGTAACCGCTACAAATACTGGTCTCAACTTTGCAGCAGGCACAGTAGTTACTCTCTCTGGTAACAGCATTGGTGGTACTAGCCCAACAGACGATGCAACTCTGAGCGTTACTGAACTTAGAGATGATAAGGTGGTCCTTACAATCTCTCAAAGTAATTCTAGAGTTGTAATTGATGGTATTGATGATTGGTATGAAGGTCAAACTTTAGGACTTGAGAACTCCACAATTCTTTGGAGAACAATTGCACCTAAACCAGGAACCTCCGCATATGTTAATGAGAGGGGTGGTGAGAACGATCAGATGCACGTAGTTGTCGTTGATGACAGTGGAGCATTGACTGGTGTAAGAGGAAATATCCTTGAGAAGCATTTGTTCCTGTCCAAAGCGACTGATACAGTATCTCAGGTGAATTCTCCACAGAAGATGTGGTATAAGAACTATTTGTCGAATTATTCCAGATATCTCTATGCTGGAGCAAACCAGTCAACTCAAAATGACGTTCTCGCAAGTACGTTCCCAATCTCAACTATATTTGAGACAACTGCAACTCCAACTCCATATCCTAACGCAGATCCTACTACTACCTTCTCTTCCCCAGACGCTTTACAAAATCTAACTTGGAATAGATCTGCTGCTCAAGGCAAGTTTAGTTCTATTGGTAGAGCGGTCTATACTCTCGGTGGTGGTAGTAATTACACTCCTCAGGGAAATCTGAAGTCTGATCTTGGTGGTATTATTGAAGCATATCAAATCTTCAATAACAAAGAAGATGTGGCACTGGATTATCTGATCATGGGTCCTGGTCTTGATACTCTTAATGATTCTCAAGCAAAGGCAAATAAACTGATCTCTATTGCAGATTCTAGAAAGGATTGTGTAGCGGTTCTCTCTCCACACAGAGCATCTGTCGTGGATCTTACGAACCCTGTTGTTCAGACTGCTAACATTCTTGAGTTCTACGGACCACTGTCATCTTCTTCTTTTGCAGTCTTTGATAGTGGTTACAAGTACACTTACGATAGATTCAACAACCTCTTTAGATACATTCCAACGAATGGAGATATTGCAGGTCTGATGTGCCGCACAAATATTATTGCATTCCCATGGTTCTCACCAGCGGGTCAGCAAAGAGGCGTCATCAAGAATGCTGTCAAACTGGCATATAACCCAGATAAGACACAAAGAGATATTCTGTATTCAAACAGAGTTAACTCGATTATCAACCAAAGTGGAGCAGGCGTACTTCTGTTCGGTGATAAGACCGCTCTTTCATATGCATCTGCGTTCGATAGAATCAACGTTCGTCGTCTGTTCCTGACAGTAGAGCAGGCACTGCAAAAAGCAGCAGAAGCTCAACTGTTTGAGTTCAACGACCAGATTACAAGAACTAACTTCGTAAATATCGTTGAACCATATCTTCGCGATATCCAATCCAAGCGCGGAATCTATGATTATCTCGTTATTTGTGACGAGACCAATAACACACCTGATGTTATTGACAATAACGAATTCAGAGCAGACATCTTCCTGAAGCCTGCTAAGTCCATTAACTATGTGACCTTGACATTCGTTGCAACGAGAACTGGTATCTCGTTTGAAGAAGTCGCTGGTAGAGTTTGATCTACTAGATGATTAAATAAACACGGAGGAAATTAACCAATGGCACGTTCTATTAGAACTATCACCGACTTCAAAGCAAAACTTCAAGGCGGTGGCGCAAGACCAAATCTATTTGAAGTAAGTATCCCATCATTCCCAGCAGGAGTTAGCTGGGATGATGAGACCTTCAACTTCTTGTGCAAGGCGGCGGCATTGCCCGCATCTAATGTTGCACAGATTGAAGTTCCCTTCAGAGGAAGGGTTCTGAAGGTTGCAGGAGACAGAACATTTGATGTCTGGACCGTTACTATTGTTAACGACGAAGACTTCAAACTCAGAACTGCGCTTGAGCAGTGGATGAATCAAATCAGTAAACTTGACAATGGAACTGGTATTACAAACCCAGGTTCATACATGACTGATGCATTTGTTCATCAGTTGGGTAGAGGAGAAACTAGATTCTCTACTAGCAATACTGATGCAGCAACTCAACTGCCTCTGAGAACTTACAGATTCTACGATATCTTCCCAACTAATGTTGCTCAGATTGACCTCTCTTATGAGCAGGGTGATCAGATTGAGGAATATACCGTTGACTTCCAAGTACAATACTGGACAGCATCAAATAATGATCAAACTGGCACTGGTATTAACTGATAAATAGTAGGAACAGTTTATACTTATTATAATGGCTGCCAAGTTATTTGGATTCTCAATCGAGGATAGTGGCGAGAATAATAAAAAATCTAAAGATGTGGTTTCCCCCGTCCCTCAAAATAATGAGGACGGGGTTGATCACTATCTAACTAGCGGATTTTTTGGTTCTTATGTTGATATTGAAGGTGTCTATAGATCGGAATATGATCTGATCAAACGTTATAGGGAGATGGCACTGCATCCAGAGGTGGATGGTGCAATTGAAGATATTGTAAACGAAGCAATCGTAAGTGATACTAATGATAGTCCTGTTGAGATTGAATTATCAAATCTCAAGGTGAGTGATGGTCTTAAGAAAAAAATTAGAGAAGAATTCAAGCATATTCTTGAATTACTTGACTTTGATAAAAAAGCACACGAGATCTACAGGAACTGGTATGTAGATGGTAGACTTTATTATCATAAAGTAATTGATATTAAAAATCCAACGGACGGTATTCAAGAACTGAGATATATTGACGCACTTAAGATGCGTTTTGTTCGTCAAGCAGGAAAATCTAAAACAGACGATACAAGGTATCTTCCTAGTGGAGAAAAGGATCCTAGTGATAGCGGATTCCCAGAGATTCAAGAGTATTTTGTATATAATCAATCAACAAATCAAACTGGAATTATCAACAGAGGACATAACTCCACAAAAAATGGAGTCAAGATGTCAAAGGACTCTATCGCATATTGCACTTCTGGTTTAGTAGATCGTAATAAGAATCTTACACTCTCATATCTTCACAAGGCAATCAAAGGTCTTAATCAACTTCGTATGATTGAAGACTCTTTGGTTATCTATCGTTTGAGTAGAGCACCTGAGCGTAGAATCTTTTATATTGATGTTGGTAATTTGCCAAAGATGAAGGCAGAACAATATCTTCGTGATGTTATGAGTAGATATCGTAACAAACTCGTATATGATGCAAACACTGGAGAAATTCGTGACGACAAAAAATACATGAGTATGCTAGAAGATTTCTGGTTACCTCGTCGTGAAGGTGGTCGTGGTACAGAAATTACCACACTGCCTGGTGGTCAGAATCTTGGAGAATTGTCCGATATCAAATACTTCCAAGAGAAACTTTATCGTTCTCTGAATGTTCCTTCATCTAGAATTGGTGGGCAAGAAGGTTTTAATCTTGGTCGCTCTTCTGAGATTCTGAGAGACGAATTAAAATTCACTAAGTTTGTTGGGCGTTTGAGAAAGAGATTCTCTAATATGTTCAATGATATCTTAAGAACACAATTACTTCTTAAGAATATTGTTTCTCCAGAAGACTGGCAAATTATGAGTGAGCATATTCAATATGACTTCCTCTATGACAACCACTTCTCCGAATTAAAAGAAGCAGAGTTGATGACTGAGAGACTTAATATTGCTGCAACGGCAGAACCTTATATTGGTAAGTATTACTCTCAAGACTATGTTCGCCGTAAGATTCTTCGCCAAACTGATGAAGAGATTATTGAGCAGGATAAATTAATTTCTGCAGAGATTGAAGCAGGAATTATTCCAGACCCTAATGCTCCAATTGATCCAGCTACTGGACAACCAATGCAACCAGGTGGTGATGATTTAGGAGCACCGATTGAAGAACCAAATCTTGATAGTGCCAAAGATGGTGGGAGTACGGAAGCACCAGAGATTTAGATTTTAGACAATTGATTTTTTAGGAGACCCTTACGCCGCAAGATGAATACGGTGTGAGGGTCATTTTTGTCAAACTGTTTAAATTCAGTGTCTACTTTATAAGTAACATCTTTGCAAGAAATGTTATACGGATACTCAGTATCTTCATCAAAGATAAATGCTCTTTGAAGTTTTAAAGTATCGTCAGTAACCAAATTCAAGTCAAATAAGATGTCAAATACACGCTCTTTATTTCTAAACATAAAGGCAAAACTTGCAGCATGAAGAGTGTGTCCATGTTTACCTTGATCTAAGATCTTACCAGTCTTCATGTAGTGAGACACTGATTTTTCAATTTCTTTGTAGTGATTTCCAATAATACCAGAATCATTTTTTATATAAGCGAACAGTTTATCATAAAAAGACCTATATCCAATTCCAAAACTATTCAAATTTTTTGCCACAAGTTGAGTGTATCCTGCAATATGAAATTGAACGACTAACCATCCATACATATATGCTTCAACCAAATCATTATTACTCATAGTATTTGTCTCTGCCACAAGCTCTATAATTTCTTTCACACCACCTTCATCATTACTGAATGACATATAGTCTTCTGCTTTGATAGTTTTAATTCCATATACTTCTCTAGTTGTAGAACTATTCAGATCAGTATTGCCAAACATTTGACAGAACCAAACATCAATAGAGTCGTGTTGACCACACTCCAAAATCTTTGCGAACCCATTTTTCCAACTTTCTAAAGTTTCATCAGGAAGTCCAAGAATTAGTTCACTATATGTTTTAACTCCCCACTTTTTACTCTTCTCTATTTGATCGGATATTTTATTGATACTCATATTCTTTCTCTTAATTGCCTTAAGAGTTGGTTCGTTCATACTTTGAACACTGAGAGTTACACCTCGACTAATATCACCTAAAATCTGAGCAATCTCAAAAATAACCTCCGTAGAGTTTTTTGAATATTGAACATTTACTGCTTCTAGTCTGCCATTATCTGCCGCCTTTCTAAACATCTTGGCAATCTCAATATCACGTTCTTTGAACATACCAAAATTTGCATCCGCATTAAATATAAACCCTACTTTATTTCTTTCTGCCCAAGCAATATCTTGAGCAACTCTATCTAAACCAAATTTATTAATTTTACCATAAGTGACAGTTCCCCAGTCACAAAAGGTACATCTATGTGGACATCCTCGATTTGTTTCAACAGTCATTGACCACAGAACATCTGGATTGTTTTTTATAATGCGGTTAAACACTCCCATTTGATACGGACTTGGAAAGTCCATATCAGTTACTCTTTTTTTCTCATATACTTTATCAAATGGTTTGATATCAACAACCTTTCTAAGTAGATCTAAGAATGCTTCTTCTCCTTCAGAAAGAATTAGACAATCAATAAAACCATACTGCTCAAATTTTTTAGTTACTTGAGGTCCGCCAAATTCAATAATACAATTTGGATATCTTTCTTTAATCAGTTTTGCTACATGTAAATTGTATTGTTCATTCCACACGTAACAACTAAAAGCACAGATCGTTGGATTGTCAAGTCGATTTACTAATTCTTCTGGATTCTCTCTTTTAAAAATAAAATCTTTGAGATTGTATGAACTTGGAATATCTTCATACTGAAGGCAATATGCCCACAAACACCCAACACTATATGGCAACCAATAGGTCTCTTCATCTCTGACTTCTACCGCATATTGCGGTTGGAACATATAGAGATTTCTCATAATCTTACCATAGTATTCTTATCAAGACCACATCTCTTTATATACCATAAATTATATCTATTCTCTTCACTTACAGAATTATTCATACTATATTTAACTGGTGTCAGATCTCCAGTTTCAAAATCAACACTAGATTCAATTTCATATGGATATATTGTATCAGGATCATAAACAAATTGTTTTTGAATGGTAAAGATATCTTCGGGAACATCCCAGCAGGACTTAACCAAATCAAAGACATGTTGCTTATTGTCCCAAAACACATTAAAGTCGTGTGCCATAGACAATTCTAAAGAATGACCAGTGTCACCATCATAAGTAACTTTGCCTGTACTCATGTATTCATACAATCTATTATAAAGACTGTAATAATGATCACCAAATAATTTTGAATCATTTTTTACATGCTCAAACAGTTTATCATAAAATTCTTTATAAGATATATTCTTAACATTTCTATAGTATTTTGATATTAGTTGTGAGAATCCATTAATGTGAAATTGTACAATCATCCAACTGTATAGATATGCCTCAACAATATCTTCTGTTGACATTGTATTTGTTTTGTTTATGATCTCCACAATTTCAGTAATGTTGGAATGTTTAGTATTTGTAAATGATAGATAATCTTCTGCCTTCACAGTTTCTATGCCATAAACTTCTCTAGATAAAGCACTATTCAATTCAGTATTACCGAAGACTTGGCAGAACCAGATGTCAATAGATTCGTGCTGCCCATTCTCAAGGATAGTTGCAAAACCTTCTTTCCAAGATTCTAAAGTCTCTTCAGGAAGACCAAGAATCATCTCAGTGTATGTACGAACTTTATATTTTTTTGCCAACTCCATGTGTTGAGCATAATTTTTAATACTCAGATTCTTTCTCTTAACTGCTTTAAGAGTTGGTTGATTCATACTTTGAGCACTAATCGTAATACCTCGTTTACAAAATTCTCCCAGTGCCTCTGCTACTTTAAATACATTCTCGTTTGAGTTCTTACTATATTGAATGACAATATCATCTATTCTACTCTTAGGATTTTGACCTGCCCCTCTCAACAATCCTGCTAAGTAAATATCTCTCTCACCAAACATACCAAAGTTTGCATCAGTGGTGAATATATAACCAACTCTATTATTGACCATCCAGTCAATATCTTCTATAACTCTGTCTAACCCAAACTGTTCAACTTTGCCATAAGTTGTTCCACCCCAATCACAGTAAGTACATCTGTGTGGGCAACCTCGATTTGATTCGAGCATTGATGCCCAAGTAACATCTGGATTTTCTGCAACTATAGTATCAAATATACCTGCTTGATATGGACTTGGCATATCGAGATTAGTCATCCGACTTCTCTCGTAAAGTCTAGGATATTCCTGTCCATTATATAACAATCGCAATAAATCTAAGAAGTTTTCTTCACCATCTCCACCTAGCATAATACAATCAATAAAGTCATGTTTGTCCAACATTGACTTTGATGCTTGAGGTCCACCAAATTCGATAATGCAATTTGGATATGCCTGTTTTACTTTTTGAGCAACATGCAAATTATATTGCTCATTCCAAATGAAGCAACTGAATGCACATAAAAAAGGATTATCTAATCCTGCCACTAATTCATCAGGATCTTCTCTTTTAAATATTAGACCCTTTAAATAATAATTATCAGTTATATCATCAAACTGAGAACAATAACTCCACAAACATCCAACACTATATGGCAACCAATAATTCTCTTCCTTTCTAACTTCAACAGAATATTGTGGTTGAAATAGATACAAATTATTCATTACACAAATCTCACTCTTTATTATTTATCTAAATAAGGTGTAAATCATTTTTTGAAATACAATGGATTCCGACATTTTAGATATGATTATCGGTGATGAGTCGTCATCAAACGTGTCCGATACTATTAAAAACATTCTCTATACCAAAGCATCTGAGAAGGTTGAAGGTATTAGACCAGAAGTAAATAATACTCTTCTTTCTGCAGAAGACGATACGGAAGAGTGACTGTTAATAAATAACTAAATACCCAATCACTGGACAGATGAAACTTATAAGAGAAGAGATTGAGAAGGTAGAAGTACTTACCGAGACTGTCAATGGTAAGAAGAATATGTTCATTAAGGGCGTATTCCTCCAGAGTGAGATGGTCAACCGTAATGGTAGAATGTATCCATTCTCTATTATGGAAAGAGAGGTAAAGAGATACTCTAAAGATTACGTTGACAAGGGTAGAGCTCTTGGTGAGTTAGGTCACCCTGATGGTCCAACCGTAAACCTCGATAGAGTTTCTCATAAGATTACTGAACTCAAACAACAAGGTAATAACTTCATTGGTAAGGCACAAATTCTGCACACCCCTATGGGTAAAATTGCAGAGGCACTTCTCAAAGATGGTGTTACTCTCGGCGTCTCTTCTCGTGGCATTGGGTCACTGAGAGATAACATAAAGTCGGGTTATAAAGAAGTTGGTGAAGACTTCATGCTTGCAACTGCTGCTGATATTGTAGCAGATCCTTCTGCACCTGACGCATTTGTTCAGGGAATTATGGAAGGTAAAGATTGGATTTGGGATGGAGGAGTTCTTAGAGAACAACTCGCACAACAATCCCGAAACAAAATTAATGAAGCGGTAGCGCAAAGAAATCTTGACGAGAAGAAGTTGAACTTGTTCAATGACTTTCTCAATAATCTCTGAGCATATATAGTGTCGCAACTATTAAATTTACTAAATAAATATAGATTAAATTACAAAGGTTAATCGGAGAGTCTCAAATGTCTAGTGACAATAACTTACAGGAAATGGAAGCAGGCACAACTCAATCCAAGACCGCTGTCAATGCTGGTGCAAAGGCAGGCGATCCCATGCAGAAGCTTGCTCCTGGTGCAGTAGCAGGTCAGACGGGATCGTATGAAGATCTTGGTGGTCCTACTCCAGACAACTATAAGTCTGACGACGAATCAGCTAAGCTGAAAACCCCAGGCGCAACCCTCAAGCAGGTACGCGACGTTGTAAACAAAGGTGCTAAGCCTGCGGATGCAATGAAGGGTGTGAAGGAAGAGGAAGAACTCAATTCTGAAGAGGTAATCGAAGAAGACGAGGAAGTAACCGCAGAAGCAGAGGAAGTCGTATCCGAAGAAGAAGCAACCGAAGAAGAGGTTGTATCTGAAGAGGAAGAGTCTGAAGAGGAAGTTGTCGCTGAGGCAGAAGAGATCGAAGAAGAGGAGTTTGATGTCTCTGAAGATGTCACCGCCCTTCTTGAAGGTGAAGAGCTCTCGGAAGAATTCCAAGAAAAAGCTCGCACCATCTTTGAGGCAGCACTTCGTTCCAAGGTCGAAGAGATCAAGGAAGGAATGGTTGCTGCTTATGACGAAGCATACGAGGAGCGCCTCGTAGAAGAAGTAAACGAGATCAAGTCCGCTCTGACTGAAAGAGTAGATTCATATCTCGAATACGTAGCTGAGGAATGGGTTACCGAAAACAGACTCGCCATTGAGAGCGGTCTGAAGGCAGAAATGTCCGAATCCTTCCTTTCTGGCATGAAGAGTCTTTTTGAAGAACATTATGTATCTATCCCTGAAGAAAAATATGATGTACTAGAGAGCATGGTAGACAAACTTGATGAAATGGAGACAAAACTCAACGAGCAGATTGAGAAGAATATCACCCTGAATTCCCGCCTCTCCGAGTCGGTTGCAGATGGTATCTTTGATGAAGTAGCTGAAGGTCTTGCCCTCAGTCAAAAAGAGAAGCTCGCCTCACTTGCCGAAAGTGTGGAGTTTGAAAGTGCAAAAACATATCGTGAAAAACTGGAGATGCTGAAGGAGTCATACTTCTCAGCAAAGAAAGCTCCAAAAGCGCAGACTGAGAACCTTTCTGAGGAAGTAGATATTGATGCAACAGGTAATACACCTGATTACATGAATAACTATCTTAGAACACTTGGTGCTGTAAGCAAAAAGTGATTTCTTAATTATCAATTCAAACGTAAACTAAGGTAAAAAGCAAATGTTCCAATCCGAGCATCTGCAGGAAAAGTGGGCACCACTTCTCGACTATGATGGTATTGATCCTATCAAGGATAACCACAGAAGAGCAGTAACCGCTGTCCTGTTAGAAAACCAAGAAAAGTTCCTCCGCGAACAACAAGCATTCCAAGGCGGAATCCTGAACGAAACCCCAACCAACGCAGGTAATGCTGCTGGTGCTGGTGGTGCGTTCGGCGCAGACGCTGCAGCAGGTGGTCCTGTTGCTGGTTTCGACCCCGTTCTGATCTCTTTGATCAGACGCGCAATGCCTAACCTGGTCGCTTATGACCTCGCAGGCGTACAACCAATGAGTGGTCCTACTGGACTCATCTTCGCAATGCGTTCCCGCTACACCAATCAGAGCGGAAGCGAAGCACTATTCAACGAAGCAGACACTGCATTCTCTGGTCAGGACGATGGTCTTGACGAGGCAAGCGGATTCTCTGATGGCGTTGCAGGTATGGGTACTACCAGCCAGTCTGGTTCTAACCCTGGTCTCCTCAACCCTGTTGGTACTGCAGTTTCTACCTCCTACAACGTAGGTCAAGGTATGAAGACTGGTGATGCTGAGAACCTCGGAAGTGGTGACGGCAACCAGTTCAACGAGATGGCATTCTCTATCGAGAAAGTTCTTGTTGAAGCCAAGTCAAGAGCACTGAAGGCAGAATACAGCCTTGAGCTTGCACAAGACCTTAAGGCAATCCATGGTCTGAATGCTGAAGCGGAACTCGCAAACATTCTCTCTACAGAGATTCTTGCTGAGATCAACCGTGAAGTCATCAGAACCATCTACAAGGTTGCTGAGCAAGGTGCTGCTGCTAACACTGCTACTGCTGGTGTATTTGACCTCGACATCGACTCCAACGGTCGTTGGTCAGTTGAGAAGTTCAAAGGACTTCTGTTCCAAATCGAGCGCGATGCTAACGCAATCGCACAAAGAACTCGTCGTGGCAAGGGTAACGTTGTCATGTGCTCCGCTGACGTTGCTTCGGCACTGTCTATGGCTGGCGTACTTGACTACACCCCAGCACTCAACGCTAATCTTAACGTTGATGACACTGGTAACACCTTCGCTGGTGTTCTGCTTGGTAAGTACAGAGTCTACATCGATCCTTACGCCGCTAACGTTGCTGCTAACCAGTACTACGTTGTTGGTTACAAGGGTAGCTCTCCTTACGACGCAGGTCTCTTCTACTGCCCATATGTACCTCTTCAGATGGTACGTGCAGTTGGCGAGAACACCTTCCAACCCAAGATCGGCTTCAAGACCCGTTATGGTCTTGTTGCAAACCCCTTCGCAGAAGGAACCAATGCTGGTCTGGGACGCCTCCAGGTCAACCAAAACCGTTACTACAGAAGAGTTCAGATCAAGAACCTCATGTGATCCATCGGATTCACAATCTGTTACAAGAGACCCGAAAGGGTCTCTTTTTTTGTCTTTATGTAACGAGTATGTAAAAAAGCAATAAATGTTAGTGAATTTACATAAACTGTGCTAAATAATACAGAATGGATAATCCAATGAATTAAAACCCCCTTTCCAATTCTTTATTATTGATCAATGATGGAGAGTGACCATGCACAATCTACTATCACGCTCACAATTAGGTGAGTGGACACATTTTACAGATACAATAGATAACTTGGAGGTGGAAAATCAAAAACTTAACGACTATTACGAGTGTTTAATTGAATGTGATGCCTTAGCACAATACGAATGCAAAAAAGTTTGTAGGCATATACTAGAATAAACACCAAGACCCGAAAGGGTCTCTTTTTTTGCCTCTAAATAAAATAGAGTAGATCTGTATTATGAAACGTCATTTGGTTACTTTTGGTTGTAGTTGGGCGTATGGTGAAGGATCTGGTTATACTGAAGGTATGACTAAAGAAGAATATCAAAGTATTCAACACAATCCAGAACATTGTTGGAAAAATGGTTGGAGAAAACCAGTTGTAGAGCATTTTGGATTCTCACATACAAACCTAGCAGACTATGGAAGTAGTAATGATAGACAGTTTAGACTAGCAAAAAAATATTTTAGTTCTAGAGATTTTTTAAAACTAGTGTCTAGTGGAACTAAAGTTGTTGTTTTGTGGGGAACAACGGCAGTTAATCGATACGATTTCTTTTTAAATGACGATAAGAAGTATGTGAAACTTCTTCTTAATAATGTTGACTCAGATTTACTTAGATTTGGAACTAAACAAGATTTGTTTGCATACGCACTAAAAAAGTATACTTACAATGAGGAAATGCGTATACGAGAATTAGAATTGGAAATTGTTCATTGGAATCAATTTTTTAAATTATTCAATATACAAAATTTTTGGTATGACACTCTAGGGTCTTACGATTATCGAGTAAAACCAAATAACTTCTTTGATATTGAAAAAGAAAATAGGTCTCTAGTTAGTGTTGTTGCTGAAGAACATAAGAAGGAATCAAATTATTATAAAGTAAGAAATACTTTAAAGCAAAAGGCATCTCAAGTATTTGATCCTAAAGATGATTTTAATTATGGTATTGATAGTGGAGCGTTAAATAGTTATAGTTATCATCCCAAACCAAAATATTATAAAGTAATCTCTGAATACTTTATAGAAAAATTAGAAAAGGAACTTTAAACAATGGCAGTAGGAAACGCCTTTACAAATCAAATCCAAAATAGGAACTTCCTATCTTCTGTTGGATTTAGATTCACTTTAAATAGAGCAAGAAAGGTATCGTTTTTTGCGAATCAAGCAAACCTTCCAGGTATGAACTTAGGTGTTACTGAACAACCATCATACCTGAAAAATATTGATATTCCTGGAGATAAAATTGCCTTCAATGATTTTACTCTACGCTTCCTTGTAGATGAAAACCTTGAGAACTACATGCAAATTCATAAGTGGATGCGAGGGTTAGGTTATCCAGACTCCCTTAATGATATATTTGATCTGCAGGTTCAAGGTGACAATACTATCGGTTATGATAGTCGATCAATGAACATATATTCTGATGGAACTCTCCAAGTTGTAAACAGTAGCAATAGAGTTCAATTTGAAGTTGTATTTGAAGATATGTTCCCATACGACTTGTCAGATCTTCAGTTTGATGCTACCAGTCAAGAGACTGAATACTTTACTGCAGAGGTATCTTTCAAGTATACTATTTACAATATATTGACGCCAACTGGTGATGCCCTATGATATTTGATCTTGAAGAAATCCAAAAGATGTGGGAAAAAGATTCTCATATTGATATGGATAATTTACATGATGAGTCAATAAAGGTTCCAGCATTACACGCTAAATACTTTGAGATGTACAACACAGTTGTGCTTCTTAAGAAAAAAGCGGAACAAGTACGCAAAAACGTCAGACACGAAAGATACGAATATTTTACTGGTAAAGCTGATCCAGAAATTTACCAAGAAAATCCATTCCCCAAAAAAATTAGAGATAAAGATACTCTCCAAAAATATCTCGATTCTGATGATAAATTGTCACAGATAAGTTTGAAGGTTGAATATTATGAAACCCTTTTGAACTATCTGGAAAGTATTCTGAAGATGATACAGAATAGAACGTATCAGATTAAGAATGCCATAGATTTCTTAAAATTCCAGGCAGGATATGGATAAGCGTTATGATGTCATTATTCAAAAATCAAATGAGGTATTTTTAAAAATACAATGTGAACCTCATATTCAATATGAGTTGAGAGACGCATTCACATTTGAAGTACCTAACGCCAAGTTCATGCCTCAGTATAGAGGTAAGAATTGGAATGGAGAAATTCACTTATTTGATTTAAGATCTAAGCAAATATATGTTGGTCTTTTAGATAAGATTACTCATTTTTGTGAGACGTATGGTTATACCTATACGTTTGAACATAATAAGTACTATGGTATGCCCTTTGAAGTTAACGAGGGAATATCAAGAGAAGGCGTTCGTGATTACATGAAGTCTATCACATCGTTTAGTCCCAGAGATTATCAAATTGACGGAGTATACGATGCTCTAAGACATAACAGAAAACTATTGATATCACCGACTGCCTCAGGAAAATCATTGATGATTTACTCAGTAGTAAGGTATTACTCAGATAAACAGCAAAAAACACTCTTAATTGTTCCGACGACATCTCTAGTAGAGCAGATGTATAAGGACTTCCAGGATTATGGTTGGGATGCTGAAAATTATTGCCATAAGATTTATTCTGGTCGTGAGAAGACAAGTGACTCTCCTGTGGTAATTACTACATGGCAATCTATCTACAAATTAGACAGATCGTTTTTTGAAGATTTTGATGTGGTGATTGGTGACGAAGCACACCAATTTAAAAGTAAGTCTTTAATATCTATAATGACAAAACTTCACCATGCAAAATATAGATTTGGATTTACTGGAACCCTTGATGGAACACAAACTCATAAGTGGGTTTTAGAGGGACTCTTTGGAGCATCTTACAAGATTGTAAAAACTGCAGAATTGATGGCAAAGGGTCATCTATCCAAACTTGATATTACATGTCTTGTATTAAAACATAATCCTCAAATTTTTGCAACCTATGAGGATGAAGTTCAATATATTATTACTCACAGTCAAAGAAACAAATTTATCAAAAATTTAGCATTAGACTTAAAAGGTAATACCTTGATTTTATTCTCAAGAGTAGAAACACATGGTAAACCTTTATTTGAACTAATACAACAGTCTGTAAAAAACAATAGAAAAGTATTCTTTGTTCATGGTGGTATAAACACTGAGGAGAGAGAAGCGGTTAGGTCTATTGTTGATACAGAATCTGATGCAATTATCGTTGCTTCATATGGTGTCTTTTCTACAGGAATAAATATAAGAAACTTGCACAACGTAGTTTTTGCTTCACCAAGCAAGTCAAGAATTCGTAATTTACAATCTATTGGAAGAGTCTTAAGAAAGGGTAAGAACAAGACTAAAGCAATGCTTTATGATATCTCTGATGATTGTACAAACAAACAACGTAGAAATTACACTTTAAATCACTTCATAGAAAGAATTAAAATTTATAATGAAGAGAGTTTTAACTATGACATTATAAATGTAAACCTAAAGACATAGAAGATATGGAAGAAGACTTTTACGCAACTATTAAATTAAAATCAGGAGAAGAGATCTTTACTAAAGTATCTCCATGTAATGAGGGTGATAAGACATTCTTATTGTTATCTAATCCCATTACATTCTCTGAAATAAAAATAAGAGGTGGTAATCAACAAGGATATAAGTTAGAACCTTGGTTAAAGACTACAAAAGAAGACATGTTCATTATTGATATGACTGATGTCATGACTATGAGTGAGTCTAAAGATATTGAAATGATTATGATGTATCAGTCTTGGTTAAGAGAATCTAAGGACTTTACTGAGTCTGAGAGTCCTAATGGATACAGAACTAAGATTGATAGGGGAATGGGTAGACTTGGTAATGTTCTAGATACCAAAGAAATCTTAGAGAGACTCTTTAAAGAAAGCTAAGCTATCCCTATGAACCTCCACAAAGGTTATTGTACAGAGATTCAGAGGTCTTGTCAAGTTTAGTTATTTGGTATAATTGTGTTATAATACATATATTATAGAAATTAATACCATGCCACCTATTGGACCCATGACCAAAAGAAAAAGATCTGTACATTATGTGAATAACAAAGAGTTTCTTGCTGCTCTTATAAAGTATAGAGAAAACGTAGATCTAGCAGAGATAAGAGGAGAACAAAAACCACAGATTACAAATTATCTTGGAGAGTGTTTTTTAAAGATTGCAACTCACTTATCGTTTAAACCAAACTTTGTGAATTATATCTTTAAAGATGATATGATCTCGGATGGTATTGAGAATTGCGTTCAATATATTCACAACTTTAATCCTGAAAAATCTCAGAATCCATTTGCTTACTTTACTCAGATTATTCATTACGCATTCTTGAGACGTATTCAAAAAGAGAAGAAGCAACTTGAGATTAAGAATAAGATCTTAGAAAAAACTGGATATGATGAAGTCTTCTATGATGATAATCTGATTGACGGACAAAACTATTCAGACTATAATCAAATTAAGGATAGTATTCATTCTAAGTCTAGGTACTGATGAAAGTTGCAATAATTACTGATCAACACTTTGGTGCCCGTAAAAACTCTAAACTCTTCCACGATTATTTTTTAAAATTCTATAATGATATCTTCTTCCCAACTTTAGAGAAGGAGAACATTAAAGTTGTCGTGGATATGGGTGATACGTTTGATAGTAGAAAGGGTATTGATTTTTCCGCTCTGGCATGGGCAAAGGATAACTACTATGATCGTCTTGCCAAAATGGGCATTACAGTACACACGATTGTCGGTAATCATACTGCATATTATAAGAATACTAATGAAGTAAATGCAGTTGACTTGTTGCTGCGCGAGTATAAAAATGTTATAATTTACTCAGAACCAACTGAAGTAAAGTTGGGAAATCTTCCTGTATTATTTGTACCTTGGATCAATGAAGAGAACTCTGAGAATACTTTCAAATCTATTAAAAGTTTCCGTGGCGTACACGCGATGGGGCACCTTGAACTCAACGGATATCCAGCTCATCGTGGACACATCATGGAAGCGGGTCATGACGGCAAACTATTTGCGTCATACTCCCGCGTCTTCTCTGGTCACTACCACACTAGATCGACCGATGGACGAGTCTTCTACTTAGGCAATCCTTACGAGATCTACTCTAATGATATGGGAGACGATAGGGGATTCCATATTTTTGATACTGAGAATGATGATCTCCAAGCGTTTAATAACCCGTACAATATGTACGAGGTTATCTATTACGAAGACACTCCACACCAGACATTTGATGCCAGAACTTATCAGGGTAAAATTGTTAAATTGATTGTTCGTAAAAAAAGCAATCCAAAACAATATGATAAGTTTGTAAACAAATTACTTGAGTCTGAAATTGCAGAACTCAACATTGTTGAACTTGATGTTGGTGAAATTATTGATCTTGAAAAGTATGACCCTGAGTCAGAAGACACCATATCTATTTTGAATCGATGTGTTGAAGATTCTGAACAGTCAATAAATAAGTCAGAAATAAGTAAACTGATTCATGAAGTTTATAGAGAAGCATGTGAGTTAGTCTAGAATGTTTATACTTACTTTGTCTGGTGGAAAAAATGAAGGTGCGTACTCTGTAAAAGATCCTCAGGGTAATCAAATATTGTATCTTTTTGAAGAGCAAGATGATGCAGATAGGTTCCGCATGATGCTAGAAGAAAAAGATACTTATCCAGACTTAGAAATTGTAGAAGTTGATGATGACTTAATGGTAAAAACTTGTGAACTTCATGAGTATCAATATACAATCATCACAAAAAATGACCTTGTAATACCACCTGAAGAAAATAATGATTCTCTTTGAAAAACTTCGTTATAAAAACTTTTTAAGTTCTGGTAATCAGTTCATTGAAATTAGTTTTGTAGATTCTTCAACTACACTTGTAATTGGCAATAATGGTGCTGGTAAAAGCACTATGTTGGACGCTCTAACTTTCTCTTTGTTTGGAAAGTCTTATCGAGGTGTAAATAAACCTCAATTGATTAACTCTGTCAATGAAAAGGATTGTATAGTTGAAATTGAGTTTACTACTGGTGGTACTGCTTGGAAAGTTGTTCGTGGTATTAAACCTTCCATCTTTAAAATTTATAAAGATGGTGAATTGTTGGATAGTGATGCTGCTACCAAGGATCAGCAGATTTGGTTTGAGAATGTAGTTCTTAAAATGAACTATAAGTCTTTTACGCAAATTGTTATTCTGGGAAGCAGTAACTTTGTTCCCTTTATGCAACTGTCTGCACAAAACCGTAGAGATGTTATTGAAGATTTACTTGACATTAAGATCTTCTCATCTATGAATCAAGTGTTGAAGAATAGAGTCAAGTCAATTAGAGATGAAGTTAGAACTTTAGAACTCAAGAAAGAGTCTCTTGAAGAAAAAGTTCATATGCAAAGAGACTTTATCGAAGAAGTTGGACGACTTGCTGATACTGATATCACTACAAAGAATAATCAAATTAAGACTCTAACAGAAACTCAAGAAGATCTTTTGAAGGGTGCTCTTGAGAATGAGAATCAATTGTTGGAGAAGCAAAAAGAACTTGAAAAATATGGTGGTGCAACAAAAAAATTACGCAAACTTGGTAATTTAAAAGGTAAGATCTCACAAAAAGTGTCTGTAATTGCAGAAGAGCACAAGTTCTTTAGTGAGAATACGGTTTGTCCCACATGTGATCAAGACATTGAAGAGACCTTTAGAATAAATAGAATTAGTGATGCTCAAAATAAAGCAGAAGAGTTGCGTTCTGGTTTTATTCAACTAGAAGAGGCAATTAAAGAGGAAGAAGAGCGAGAGCATCAATTCTCTATAGTTTCTAAAGAGGTTACAAACCTTACACATGAGATTTCTCAAATCAATACTAAGATCTCTGGATACCAAAGACAAGTCCGAGGTCTTGAACACGAAATTCAAACTGTTACCGATAGACTTGCAAAGAGAAATTCTGAACATGAGAAACTAGCAGAGTTACAGGATAAACTTGGCACTGCTGTAATAGAAGCGGACACTAAAAAGGATGAGTTGATCAATTGTGCATTTGTATCTGATCTACTCAAAGACGGTGGTGTCAAGGCTCAAATAATTAAAAAGTATTTGCCTCTTATTAACCAGGAAGCAAATAGATATCTTCAAATGATGGAGTTCTATATTAACTTCCGTCTTGATGAGGAGTTTAATGAATCTATCGAATCTCCTATTCATGAAGATTTTACTTACGCTTCTTTTAGTGAAGGTGAGAAGATGCGTATCGACCTCGCCTTACTCTTTACTTGGAGAGAGGTTGCTAAAATAAAAAACTCTCTTAATTGCAACCTTCTTATTTTTGACGAAACATTCGATTCGTCTCTGGATGGTTTTGGTACAGACGAGTTTATGCGAATCATTAGATTTGTCATAAAAGATGCTAATGTATTCGTCATCTCTCATAAAGAGGGGATGCGTGACAAATTCCTGAATGTGCTAAAATTTGAGAAAGTCAAAGGATTTAGTAGGATGGTATCATGAATTGTTTAGTAACTGGTGGGTGTGGATTCATTGGATCCAATTTGGTTGACTCATTGATTGGTGCTGGTCATACTGTGACTGTCATTGATAATGAGTATTCTGATGCCCATGATCAGTTTTATTACAATGAAAAGGCAAATTATGTAAAGCAAGATATTTGCAATTACGAACTTACTAGGATTTTTTATTGTGGTGTTGATTGGGTCTTCCACCTTGCAGCAGAGGCAAGAATTCAACCAGCAATTAAAAATCCACTCAACGCTGTTAAAATTAATACTCTTGGTACAGCAACTGTTCTTCAGTGTTCTAGGGAAGCAAACGTCAGTAGAGTCATTTACTCATCTACTTCGTCCGCATATGGATTTAACTCTGTACCAAATACTGAGACACAAGGAGATGACTGCCTAAATCCATATTCTGTATCTAAGGTTGCTGGTGAGAAGTTGTGTACGATGTACACCGATCTTTTTAATCTTAATACAATTGTCTTTAGATACTTTAATGTTTATGGTGAGCGTCAACCACTTAAGGGACAATATGCTCCTGTGATTGGAATCTTCCTCCGTCAACTTACCAACGGTGAAGAGTTGACTGTTGTTGGTGATGGTGAGCAACGCAGAGATTTTACTCATGTATCTGATGTTGTTCAGGCAAATATTCTTGCAGCAACTAAAAATCTTTCTGAAGATGCATTTGGGCAAGTCTATAATGTTGGAAATGGTCAGAATTATTCTGTCAATGAGATTGCCGCAATGATCTCTCCCAGGAAAAGATTTATTGATGCTCGCCCAGGAGAAGCAAGAATAACTCTTGCAGATAATTCTAAACTGAGAGAAACTCTTGGTTGGGAACCTACAGTTCAACTTGAAGACTGGGTGTCCAAAGCAGTGGACAGTGTTAAAAGTGGATCGTAACTGCTTCTAGAGCAGTCTTTGGGTATATACTAAGTTCAGTTCAAACGAATCCCGTGACTATCAACCACGAAGTCAAAGGACAACTTGCTAAACTGCTTGCCACCGAAGACTTGGTGGTAGAGCATCGTGCTGTTGAAACTGCTCAGTTTAATGTCCACACTCGTGTGTTGACTCTTCCTCAGTGGAACAAAGCATCTAATACTGTTTATGATCTGTTGGTGGGTCATGAAGTTGGTCATGCCCTATATACACCAGATGAAGATTGGAGTGTGGATCGTAAGATACCTCCTCAGATCGTAAACGTTGTTGAAGATGCTCGCATCGAGAAGATGATGAAGCGTCGTTATGCTGGTCTCTCTAAAACTTTTTATCGTGGTTATGAAGAACTGGCAAATGAAGACTTCTTTGGTATCGATGATGAAGATGTCTCTACCTATAACCTGGCAGATAAAATCAATTTATACTGCAAGATTGGTAACTATGTAAACATTCCCTTTAATGATGAAGAGACTTCACTTCTCACAATGGTTCGCGAATGTGAGACCTTCAGTGAAGTATTGAATGCCTCAGAAGCAATTTATAACTACTGCAAGAATGAACAACCAGAGTCCCCTCCAGGCGTACAATTACAGCAGAATAATGGTGGGTCTTCCCCCGAACCACAGGAGTCAGATAGTGAGGAGGGAGAACATGAATCCCCGTCCAATGAATCCGTTCAAGGAACCAACGATACTGTCGATGATGATATTCGGGGATCTGCCCAAGATGTAACAGAGAAGACAACTAGTCCTGAAGGTAGTGGTGATTTTGATGTTGAGACGATGAAGTCTTTTGAGGATTCCATCAAAGATCTTACTACTGAACAGTCCCATGAAAATCAGTATCTTGAGATTCCTAAAGTTAATCTCGATGCAGTTATTATTGATAATTCTCGCGTTTATGAGAATGTTCCTGAATGTTGGGACAATGTTAGATATGGACCTCAAATATTCTATGAAGTTGATAAAAAATATTCTGAGTTTAAAAAGTCTGCACAGAAAGAAGTTAATTATCTTGTAAAAGAATTTGAGTGTCGTAAGTCTGCTAGTGCATATGCACGTTCTTCTACTTCTCGTACTGGTGTCTTAGACTGCTCTAGACTACATACTTATAAGTACAACGAAGATTTATTCAAAAAAATTACAGTTGTTCCTGATGGCAAGAGTCATGGATTAATTTTTATTCTTGATTGGTCTGGATCTATGGCAGATGTTCTTACGGACACTGTTAAACAACTTTATAATTTAATCTGGTTTTGTAAGAAGGTAAACATTCCTTTTGATGTTTATTCTTTTACTAATGATTTCCCTAAGGTTAGGGGTAATCTTGATGAGAATGGAGAACGAGTTTATAAAACTCTACCAAGTGCATATAAGAAGAGAGATGGTGTCATACATGTTCAGGAGACATTCTCGCTCTTAAATATGTTCTCTAGTAGAACAAAGGTGAAAGAATTAGATAATCAAATGAAAACTATCTTCCGTATTGCTAACGGATTTAATCGATCTGTTTATACATATTATCCAATTCCTAGTGGACTATCTTTATCAGGAACTCCTTTGAATGATGCTCTCATCACTCTTCATGAGATTATTCCTCAATTTAAAAAGAAGAATAATATTGAGAAAGTTCAATGTGTGGTTCTTACTGATGGTGAGGCACCACCTATTAAGTATCACAAGATAGTTCAACGCCACTGGGAGATTGACCCATATCTTGGTATCCGTCAGGTATGTAATAATAATTGCATTCTTCGTGACCGTAAATTGGGAACAACTTACAACTTGAATGGTAATTGGTATGAAGTTACAGATGTTCTTTTGACTCATTTAAAAGATAAGTTTAAAGATACAAACTTTATAGGTATCCGCGTTCTTGAGGGTCGTGATGCACATACATTCATTAGTCGATATGTTGGTCGATGGAATGATGATCATGATGAACTTTATAATGATTGGAGAAAAGAGCGTACTTTTACAATCACTAACTCTGGATATCACTCTTACTTTGCTATGTCTGCTAACTCTCTTTCACAAGATAATTCATTTGATGTTAAGGAGGATGCAACTAAGGGACAAATTAAAACTGCATTTGTTAAGAGTCTTCGTACTAAGAAAATGAATAAGAGAGTTTTGAATGAGTTTATAGGACTAGTCGCATGACAATTAAATAACTGTCCAAAGGGGGACCAAAATCCCCCACATATCATCTATACTAACTTCAGTTCAAACAAACCAATGGGTCTCTCCAAAGAAAGTATCATGAACTCTCTCCAAGATCTTTATGGAGATTCGGTAACAGCAGCAGACATTCGTGCCTGGTGTGCTATGAATGATGCAAACTATCAGACGGTTACTAATAAAATTGATGAATTCAAAGTGGGTCGTGGTAAGTGGAATCTCACTATCCCCGAACAACTAGAGCACACCTATCAGGCACCTGCTGCTATGCCTGCAGTTCAGCAGAATCTTATTCCTGATAAAGATGATACTTTCGTCAAGTTTGGTAACTTTGGTGATCTTAAAAAAATTATTCAGTCCAATCTTTTCTATCCAACGTTCATTACGGGTCTTTCGGGTAATGGCAAAACGTTATCTGTAGAGCAATCTTGTGCTCAACTTGGACGTGAACTCATTCGTGTAAACATTACTATTGAGACTGATGAAGACGATCTTATTGGTGGTTTTCGCCTTGTCGATGGGGCAACTGTTTGGCATAACGGACCTGTCGTGGAAGCACTTGAACGCGGAGCAATCTTGTTACTCGACGAAGTTGACCTTGCTTCTAACAAAATCCTCTGTCTCCAATCCATCCTTGAAGGCAAGGGTGTGTTCTTGAAGAAGATTGGTAAGTATGTAAAACCAACAAAAGGTTTCAATGTATTTGCCACTGCCAATACTAAAGGTAAAGGATCTGATGATGGTCGCTTCATTGGCACCAATGTTCTCAACGAAGCATTCTTGGAACGCTTCCCTGTGACCTTTGAACAATCTTATCCTACAATCTCAGTTGAGAAAAGTATTCTCTCTAAGATTTGTAGTGATGAAGATTTTTGTCAGCGTCTGGTAGACTGGGCGGATATTATTCGTAAAACATTCTATGATGGTGGTATTGAAGATGTCATCAGTACTCGTCGCTTAGTACATATTGTCAAGGCGTATGGAATATTTGGTAATAAGGAGAAGGCAATGCAAGTATGTATTAATCGATTTGATGATGATACTAAGCAGGCATTCTTGGAACTCTATGACAAAGTTGATGCTGACTTTGACCTGAACGCTACTGATGATCAGGTATCCATTGACCAGGAGATTGGATCCTGATATAATGTGGGAGGATACTTATGCCTCCCATCTTCCTTTATTATGGACACTTTTATTATGGCAGAACATTCCAAACATTATTACGAATATGATCGTAATGACCTTGACCGCCCCAATCCGTTCAAAGAATCTAGTCAGGATTTTTGGGAAGAGGATGGCATCAGTTTGACTGGAAACCCTGGCACAGCGTCAGGTGATATGATTACATTTAACTTTAATATGGAACCAGAAGACAAAATTGAATTGAATCTTGAGGATAATATGCCTCCTTGGGGACACAGTGATATGGAAGCGTTAATTAACCGCGAAGATCCTCTAACAAAGAATCGATTTTGGAAGTACGAAGAAGATAAAACATTGAAGGAGGTTCGTGAGTACCTTTCTTCAACATACTCATCTCACTATACATCTCAAGATTCTAAAACTCAGACACTTGATTTGGTTGAAGCAATTGGAGATGCAGAACCATTCTGTAGATCCAATGCTATTAAATACCTCTCTCGTTTTGGCAAGAAAAACGGCAAGTCCAAGCAAGATATTCTGAAAGCAATTCATTATTGCGTTCTTCTTTATCACTTCTCTGGACTTCACAATGAAATTAAGGGCACCTATGAAACTTTCTGAAAAGACTATTAACCTACTTAAGAACTTCTCTGATATCAATCAGTCAATTCTTTTCAAGAAAGGTAACAAACTTCGTACAATCTCAGTGATGAAGAACATCCTCGCTGAAGCAGATATTCCAGAAGACTTTCCTAAAGACTTCGGTATCTATGATTTGAATCAATTTCTTCGTGGAGTGTACCTTCACAATAAACCAGAACTTGATTTTGCTAATGAAGGTCATGTAGTGATTAGGGAAGGTAAAACGCGATCTAAGTATTTCTTTGCCGATCCAAGTGTAATTGTCACGCCTCCAGACAAAGAACTTATTCTTCCTACAACTGATGTTGAGTTTGATCTCTCTACAGAGCAGTTGGATAAAGTTCGTAAGGCAGTTCTTGCCTTCCAACTTCCCGACCTATCAGTGGTTGGTCAAGCAGGTGCGGTCAAACTTGTTGTTCATGACAAAAAGAATGACACATCAAATGACTACCAGGTTATTGTTGGTGAGTCCGAATCTGAATTTTGCTTCAACTTCAAAGTTGAGAATATCAAGATTCTTCCTGGTTCGTATCGTGTAGCAATCTCTAATAAACTTTTGTCTCGGTTTACCAACAACGATTATGATCTGACTTATTATATTGCATTGGAACCTGATTCTGAATTCTGATGAAAACACTAACGTTGATGAGAATGGTTGGTAGTATTGGTGTTATCCTTGCCTACTTTTCTATTCTCCACATCAATGTCCTTGTGGGTGTGATCATAAACTTTATTGCTGATCTCATCTCTATTCCTTATTTTGTGAGAACAAAAGCATGGGATGTAGTTATCATGCTCACATTCTTACTGACAATTAGTGTAAGTAAACTTGTTTCATGAATCTAAGTAAAACTCAAGCAATTCATCTTTTGTTTCTTTCTAAGTGCAATTTGTCCCCAAATCTTGGATTGCATTTACTCTTGTTTATCATTAATCCTAGTCATGAAACTTAGAAACCGACCTGATCGACCTGACTTACTAATCTTCGATGACTTTTTAACTAAGAGAGATTTTCGTGAACTAAAAACGTACATGGAGGGGAGTTGTATTTGGGGTCCTCGTCTTGATCTCAGTAAAGAGCAAGAGAGAGAACATAAGTTCAATTATGGATTTTCAACTCCAATTCTTGATCATGATTATGATGATAAGTGGTATGACTATGATCCCGAAATTGACATCATAAAAAAGTACACTAACAGAATTGTCCATCAGTACAACTTTACTGAACTTTTTGCTGTTAGAATGGACATGACCACATATAGAGGTGACGAACAAATAACTCTTTCTCCTCACGTAGATCGACGTGGACCTCATTACACTTCAATCCTTCACATGACTACATGTGATGCACCAACAATCATTTACAATGAAATGAGTGATGGTCATGATGATTATGATATTCCTCCTGATGAAGATCTAACCATCAAGAAGGTGATTGAAGCAAAGGAAAACAGGTTGATCTTATTTGTGGGAAATTATATACACACTGGTAGGTGTCCAACAGACGTTCCTATCAGAACTTTGATTAATGCAAACTATCGTTATGCGTGATGAATTTCTTTGGGTTGAAAAGTATCGACCCAAAACTATTGAAGAATGTATTCTTCCTAATGATATCAAGAAGACCTTTAAGGAATTCTTGATAAAGGGTGAAGTACCTAATTTACTTCTTGCTGGACCCGCTGGGTGTGGTAAGACAACAATTGCCAAAGCACTATGCAATGAACTGGGAGTAGATGTTTATGTCATCAACGGATCCGATGAAGGACGATTCCTCGATACTGTCCGAAACAATGCGAAAAACTTCGCTTCGACCGTATCGCTTACGTCAACTGCTAAACACAAAGTCGTCATCATTGATGAGGCAGATAACACAACCCATGATGTACAACTCCTCTTACGGGCGTTTACTGAGGAGTTTAGTGGCAACTGTAGATTCATCTTCACCTGCAATTACAAAAACAAAATCATTGAACC
>WLWF01000898.1_pt1 | contig 27051 bp, 33 predicted proteins | sample 6718331 | NCBI WGS metagenome assembly WLWF01 (sample SAMN12718692, study PRJNA515312) | sponge metagenome | isolation source: marine sponge | host: Mycale hentscheli | place: New Zealand: South Island, Marlborough, Capsize Point | collected 2003-05-01
GGACCTCTGATTGAAGCCGATTCGCAATCTCAATATCCAGCCTCTCTTTACCCCGCTCGGACCAGTGTCAATACTCAGAACTCAAGGCGATTCACTGAGACTGGCCCAGTTCCTTTCTTGGACGATCAAGAGTTATACGAAAAAATCGGTGGTCTTCGAAGGAATTACGAAGGGCGCCCTGGAATGTTTGGTGGGATGGACCCTGTTTCTAAGCAGGTTGGAATGCCATTCAATGAACTGCTGCAGGAGCTGACGTATGGCTCCTTCATGGACAAGCCAACAGTTGTTAATGCGTTCCGTTCCTTAGAGGCAAATGATCCTGACATCGAACGGCGGATCATGTCGCTAAAAATGGCAGCAGAGCGCACCACAATCCCAGAAAAAAGTGCGGCATTGGCTCGAGCGGCTAGCAACCTCGAGGCCGGAATCGCTCAAGTCCGGGCTGAGCGAATGGGGCGTGAGGTTGATATTCAGGCATTTACGCCGGATTACGACTCTGAGCCCGGAATTACCGATGTTGCCGCAGAAATTGCGGAGCTTGCCCGTGGAGAATCGGGCGATTTCGACTACGACAGCGCCGGGGAGCAAAGACTTGACCTAAGAGGCGGGAATTCAGGTTTCCGAACTGAAGATATTGAGCAAAAACCTGCGCCTCGAGACGCTGTCGCGCAATCTGGCCCAGTTCGAACGGACGATCGGCTTGATGAGCGGACACAGATGGCTCAAATCAGCGGATATCGGCCCAAATTCTCTGCAGCAGAGGCTCAAGCTGTGCGTGCTGCGTACCAAAATCCTGATCTGGCTGGGATCTTAAGGGCAACGAGTCAGCCTGAGATTGATATCACCAATGATCGAATTCAACAGGCGTTCGATGAGCGTCTTGCTCTGATTGGGCAGAAACAAAGAGAACAAGTTGCACCTGATACGGGAACAGCAATGAATGCTCCTGCAAGTACTGGCAGTGTTGCAGAGCAGCAAGCAATACTTGATTCAGTGCCATCCGGCGCACGCCAGAATATTGAACGTGGATTGGCCGAAGGTGCTTCACCTGCGAGCCGCCAAGGAGCACTTGAGTTCCTCACACGATTCCGCAGCAAAATGTTTCGCTAATGAACTCCGACAAGTCAAAGGCCAAAGAGAAGGCCAGCAAGTTTCAAAAAGGTGACAAAAAGTCCAAGAGTGAAAAAGGCAAAATGCCTGAAGAACTACTTGAGCATTTCAAGAGTAAAGCTAAAGGTAAGAAAAAGGAAAATAGCTAAGATTGATAGATATATGGGTTATCTGAGTGGCAGCCAGTAGCGCCTATTTAGGAGAGTATGCTCCTGGCTATAAGATTACGAAGCGAGGGCCAGAGGCTCTCGCTAAAACGTTTGATGCCGCTATTGCTGATAAACAAGCTAAGGGAGAAAACTATACGTCGTTTGGCTATGGAGATAGTTCACCTCAGAAGAGCGCAAGCCCTCAATTCGACACGCGGTTTGCTGGTGATGTGTTGATTGGTGGAATTAATGGCGATTTTGGCCGGGTAACTAATGACAAGAAAAATCCCAACCAAGAGAATCTAAAAATATGGGCCGAGCAATTCGCCGGAGGGCCATTTAGTCCGTTTGGTCCCCCACCTCCGATGGGCGCTCCGGCTCCAGGTAGTGAGGAAGCAGCATGAGCAGAGGACAACTATTCCGTAAGGCAGGTGATGCACTTCTTGCACTCCTAGTTCCCAGGAATGCGGCTGGCAAGGTTGATACCACCCAGATGGCGCTGAGGTATGCACCAGATGTTTTGTACTCAGGTCTCACATCTGCAATGCTCCCCCCAGGCGCGACAGCAGGCGAGCGGTTCGGCGCTGGCGCTGAAGACCTTGGCATCAGTTTGCTGGGTTCAGTCTTAGGCCAAACCGCTGGTGCTGGTGCCGCAAGAGCTATGGGTAAGAAGCTCGGCTCTGACGCAGGCAACCTTGCAGTCACGCTGGGAGACATGGGAGTTCAGGCTCCGTTGCAGATGCTTGCACCGCGTCCTGTTCTGGAAAACGCTTACGAAAGGATTAATCGAGAGAATCAAGCCACGCAAGCTGAGGTCGCTCAGGCTCAGCAGGAAGTGCAAGAGCAACAGGTTGATCAAGAGCTCTTGAACTTAATGCTCAACGCTGGCTACTTCGGCGGGAGGGCTATCACCTGATGGCGCAATTCACTGGCGATCCAAGCTGGGAAGATCTTGGAGAGATTTTCCAACAAGCATTTAGAGCCTCACCTAAAAGCTACGAGCAAGCACTGAGGCGACAGCAGGGTGGTGCATACGAGCTATCCCCCGTTGCAGAGATGGCATCGTCGTCTCCGATCACTAGCTATATCAAGCAGGCGCTACCCAACAGAGTTGGCGATACAGAGATTGGTCGTGCAGCGGCTGGTTTCCTGCCAGAACGAGTCCAAGAAGCTGCTCGAAATATCAAGCTGGGAGGGATGACTCCTGAGGCAAAGGCTGAGTATTCCCAAGCTCGCTCTATGCCAGAGAACGTTGAGCTCAGGCGAGACACCGTTGAGATCGGCAAAGTCCCGACCACGATGGGACCTGATGAGGCGACTCTTGGTCCTGGTCAATACAGAGCTAAAGCCGCTCAAGCAGCAGGCGTTGTCGCTGCCGACCTAGCCAGCGATGGCATGCGCAATATCTGGTGGTTCCTCAATGCGCCTCAAGCAATCGCTCAGGTGGCGATGTTCCAAGGCATGCGCCAGGCGAGCGAAAAGGCAACCGGCCCAAGCAACCCTCAAGATCCAAGCAAGGGCGGCTTTGACCAAAGAGATTATGTGGGCGCCAACGAGCCACTACTGAAACGCAGAAGTGTTCGGATGGCTGCTGCCGCTCCTGCGTGGATTGCCGCCTCGATGGGTATCGGCAACTTCATGCGTCAACCTGGATATAAAGCGGTACTGCCAAGCGAGAACGATCCAACTCAAACAACTGATCCAATCGCTGAGCTTGGAAGTCGCTATTTCCTGGGACGTAATGGCTCCTTACTTCCTTACGACGAGTTCAGGAAAGAGAGGCCTGATGTAAGCAAGGCTGAATACAATCAATATAAGAATTACTTATTTAGTGGCAAGTCTCCGATTAAGGCGACCGCTGATGGAATCCAAGGCCCTGAAGTTACTTTCATGGGCAAGAGCATTCCACTTGCTACTGGCATTCTCCCGATGGCTGCTGCTGTAATCGGTGCTCGTCGAGGTATTCGCAAAGGTGTTGAACGTGTAGCCAGTTCGAACGGATATCAAGACGAGAAAAAATTAAAGCTGGTCTATGAGGAATTGAAAAAGTCGAAGAAGCCTGAGAATCTCGCATTGGCTGAGGACGCTTTTGATGATTACCGTAGGAAGTCAGAGGAGAACGAAGGCCAAGTGCTGAAGTCCGTGCTGATGAATAGCAGCGCTGCAACTGCTGGTACTGCATTATCTGGATACGTTTTAGAATCAATGAGACGCGCACTTAAAGGTCGTGCTTCTCAGTATTCAGAGGATGAAGAAAAATAATGACCTTTAATCCTTTAGATGGTTATCACGGGAGCTTTTCGCGTGGAGAAGCGACTGGGGCGCTAGGTGCTGTCCCCGGTGCAAATTTTCGCGGGGATTTCTCCTATGCGGAGGCAGCACAAAGAGCTCAAAACTACGTGGAAAATGCGGAAAAAAGAGCCAAGCTTCAAGCCTTAACAGGTCAGCCCACGCAAGCTTCCCCAAGGCCCAATCCATTTACAGGCGCTTTAAGCAATGTCTTGGGTGGCGTTATTAAGGGAATCGGGCAGATGGGATCCTCTGGCGGAGGGGTAGGTGGCTTTAGCGCAGGCGACGCAAATGTTATGGGCATGCCTATGGATCAAGCCCAACACATTGGTAGTGGAGGGTTTACCGAAACAGTTATAGACGGAAGTGGTATCGGTCCTACAACGTTCGGTCGCTGGTAAAAGATCAAGTTCCTATGATTGAATTAGGAATTTTGATGTATACGGTTCGTTCCTGAACCGTAAATAAATTAATCAATAGGATTCTCATGCCATACCAAGGATTAGACGTAGGTCGCTATTTCTCAGATCAGAGAGATAGGGATTACGCAGCAGCAGGTTCTCAGGCCCAGATGGGTTCATTGTTCGGCGGTGGGCGAAGGCAGGCTGCATCTGCTGGATTCGGATCTGCTCTGCAAGGTCTTCAATCAGGCCTGCAAAGCATTGGTGGTGCTAGCACAATGGGGATTCAAGGTCTTACAAGCGGTATTGCCGATCAATACAACGCTGAGTCTGCAATGGGGCAGAGCGCTTTAGCAGGTATTGCAGAGAGCATTGGCCTGGACAAGCAGCTGAAGGTTGCCAAAGAAATGGCTAAAAGTCGTGGTGGTGCTGCTAAGGGGCCTAGTACTGGAGATCAGCTGAAAGGTGCTGCGATTTCTATTGGTGGTGCCGCTGCCGCTGCTGGAGTCACAGCGCTGATCTAAAACGATAAATTCAGGTAACTGATAGATCTAGGTGTACGACAAGGTCGACGAAACTCTCGCACGAATTGATCGTGGATTCGAGAAGTATCCCAAGAGCGTTCTGCTCTGGTCTGGCGGTAAAGACAGCATGGTCCTGCTCCACCTTCTAAGAAGGTTGGTCATTGACGTACCGGTCATCTTCTTCAGGGAACCGTGGCAGCCACATAAGTATGCGTTTCAGGATCGCATTATTCGTGAGTGGGATTTACTTGCTTATACGTGGCATCCGACAGAGTCAGCGATGCAGCAGAAGGATGATGAATTTGAAGTGCAGAACTGGTATCAACTAAATAATTCGATTCTCACATGCCCCTCTGGGATAACTCCGCCTGTTGAGAATTTGCCGTGGGCCTGTGCGATGGACATGCTTAAACGTCCTAAGCAGGCAGGCTTGTTAATTGAAGATGTGGATGCCGCATGGGTTGGGCATAAACGTTGTGACTCAGACCCAATTCTTGGTGGTGACGCAGGCACAAGAGTTGAGGCGCGTGTAATGCCTGATCGAATGAGCCTGCTGTATCCAATGAGAGATTGGAGTCACGATGAGGTTTGGCAATACATCGAAGACCAACAGGTCCCATTCGACGAAGCTAGATACGTCAAGATCGAGGGCAAGTGGCAAGAGCGTAAGCACATGCGATACAACGCTGATTACGTTCATGCCTGCACGGCTTGTCTGGACAGGAGGGAAACAGCGAGCAAAGTCGTCTACTGCCCAAAGCTTGATATGGAGATTGAAAGCAATGCTGAAAAGGTGCCCTGGGTAGAACCTGAATTACTTGAATATATGCGTGATTAAAAGATAGATAGAATGAGTCCAAAGAGTTGTCAGTATTCGTGTGACTAAAGAGAGGCGAATCAGGAGTGTGGTATATCCGAATACACCTCAGAGTGCTGCTGTAGAGACTGCTGGCACTCTCGGTGTGATGGAGATGATTAAAAGGTTTCTTCCAGGTGGTGGTACAGCTGATGCTGGGAAAAGGCTTGCAGGGTCCCCTGGTTTTATGAAAACAGCCTCGGAGACGCTGATGAAGCCAAGGGTCGGAGGATCACTTGCTGGCTTGGCACTGCTCGGTTCTGCGTTGGGTGCAGCTCAAGAATTCGACGGTGAAGATGTCGGTCTGGACGCGAGTCAGGCTTCCGGTCGGTTCCTGGGAGACCTTGGTACGACAGGTGGATTAGCTGTTTTGGGAGGCGTTATTGGAGGTCCTATTGGGGCCGTGGCTCTACCCGCAGCTGCAGGCGTCTTTGGCGTACAAGATCAGATCGGCCAAGCAGGCGCAAATATTGGCGGTGGAATTTATTCTGCGCTGACGGGAATTGTTGGCGAGTCGCAGGAAGAAAAAGATATGCGCATCAAGTTTGACAATGAAATGAATAACGCGAAAATTTCAAAGGCAAAAGCAGAAATGCTTGCTCCCGTGCAGCAGAAGCTTCTAGAACTGGAAGCCCAGCGAAATCTGAAATACCTGGAGGGAGTGGGTCAGATCCAAAGTCGGTATAACTATCGCAACAGCCTTGATAACCAAGCACTGATGAATAGCCAGAACGTGGCAAATATGGCCAATATCGCCAACATGAACCTTGTTTAATAATGGCTTTTTCACTTCCTAGCTTTAACGCCGCTGCGAATTATGCAGCTAGCTATAGGCCGATCTTTGACGGCAAAACACTTGCCGATGGTTACAAGGGTATTAAAAGTGACGAAGGCATCGCTGCAATGCAGAATGCTGTCAACGCTGATTTCCTTGCCAAAGTAGGAATGGCGAAAAATGCGCTGAATCAATTTGGTCAGCTTACACGTCAAGAATTGGTCAATGATGCAGCAATGAAGCGCCTTGAATTTGCTACCGAGGCGAGGATGAAGATGAATGATCAAAACAGATCAGATGCAAAGAAGGCGCTGCTTGCACAAGTCTTGCTTGGTGGGAATTCCTCCGCAAAAGCCAAGATGCGAACTCAAGATGATGCTTTAGGTGGCCTTGCTCGCATCAATACCAGATCAGATAATGAAATTGCTAAAGACAATGCTCTTATGACATCACTCATGCCGTCACTTAAAGGTGCGGTCCAAGATGCTGTAAATGAGATGTTAACCACTGGTACTGCAGGCAAAGGACTTAGCACTGCTGCCGTCGCCAAGCCTCCCGAGATGCCTGCAGCAGCTACACTGAATGTACCTAAATTGTCGGAAAATCCACTCCTTCAATTATTTGCAACTCCTAAGGCAGGTAACTAAAAATGGCAGATACCTTAACAGTATTTAAGAAGATGATTAGTGACATGGGGTACGTCACTAAGAGCGATCGTACTCAGCAGCAGGAAGAGCTTACGAGAAATTTGGCAAAAGGTTTACAGGAACTAACCGATAGCGCTAAGTCTGAAGCATTCGGCACAATTACCGAGGCTAGCAACGAAGAAGCTCTTAATCTTTTGAGAGGGCGAAACAAAACAACTCTTGATTTTCAGGGAACGGCGAATGATTTAACCAATAAATATCAAAGAGAAGCACAGGATATTGCTACCGAAGCTAAAGCAGCTCAGAGGACTAACGTAACGGATAACTCTTTGAGACTGATACAGCCATCAGCGGACGTTTTGAACAGGCAGATTGATAACAGATCTGCGAATGTTGACAAGGCCTATGGCTTCGCTTCAGCCGAGAATGCTGCCGATCGCGAATTACGAAAACGTGGGATGACGCAAGACTTGCTTACCAAGCTTGCGCTAGGCGCGGCAATCGCTTTCGGTTAATTAGCTATGGCTTCATACGCAGCGAGTACTCAAGGCGGAATGCTTTTTGACCAAGGTTTAAGCAACCTCACCGACCTTGGTAATAAATACAAGGGCAACGAGGTCATCGGGGGCATGGTCTCCGGGTCGATGATCGACAGCTTCCGTGACCAGATGGCCACTGGTAGCGCCTTGCAATACAGCACCTCAATGTCCAGTCATCTGGCGAACATTCAGAAAGGATTAGAAGATAATCGGACTGGCAATACGCTGAAGATTATGGGAAATGAAGGAAGAATTGCTAAGGATCTAATTGGTGCTCAGGGGGAGCAGCAGCGCCTAGGTATCCGTGAGACTGGGTCGCAGCAGCGTATGAACATAGGAGCCCAAGGCACCCAGGATCGATTAAATCTTGGAGTCAAGGGATCTGAAGACCGTAAGAGTCTTCGCACTGCAGGCTCAGAAGAACGTCTCAATATCGGCAAGCGTTATAGCGAAGAGCGCAACATGAGAGCTGACGCCCGTGGTGCAATTAGATCTCTTGGCTCACGATTCTTTGGTTAATGCCTAGGACAAGCGAAGAACAGATCCAAGATTTTCTAGTCGCCCTAGACAACAATCACCGCGAGGGTTTTCTTGCGTATGCCGAGAATACGTATTCGGTTTACGAAATTTGGCTCTACGCGGGTGTGCTCGGATACGAGGGCAGCTTCCCAGCGCTTGAGAAATGGCTCAAGAAGGCTTATCCAAAGCTGAACCGTCGAGAGATCATGCTTGCCGAGATCGTCAAGCTAGAAGGCGATATTGATTTCTTGAGGCAACAGGTACAAGCGGATCTGATTAAGGCGGACGCAGCAGCGACAAGAATTGCTCACTTGTCAAAAGAGTTACGTGGTCATGTCATGGACGTCGACAAGTTGACCAAGAGCCTGGATCGCAGGGGTTTAGTCATGTCAGGAGCCGACAAGGTTATGCGTGACTTGCGGGTGATCTTCAAGAGCTCTGATGAATTGCTACCGGCACTCGAGCTGGCGTTCGAATCTATCTGGGCTGATCTGAGCGAGGAGAAGTAATCAGGGTCAAAATTTTTCTGATACTTGTTTTGAGCCTTCTCTAGGGGGCCAATAGTGAAAACTGGGTAGATTGTTTTCATGGCAGGAAGCTCAATCGCCCAAGCCAAGATGCGGTCTGCAAAGCAGGCTGCTAAGGCAATTGTGAGAAAACAGGTCGAGGTAGAAGTACCCGACCATATCTTGAAAGCCAGAGATAACTTTGCTTATTTCTGCGAATTAATGGGCAAGAAACCTGCTCGCCATATGCGCGAGTGGCATAAGGTTTTCCTGACTGGTAAAAGCAATGAACACCTGCTGGATATTGCTGGACCAAATACATGCTTGCTGAGCCCAAGAGGTAGCGCCAAGTCCACGGTCCTGGGACTACTGCTTGGCTGGCTGATCGGAAGGCACGCAATGCAAAGGACGTTGCTGCGAATCCTTTACGTCTCGTACAACGTCGACGTTGCGAGAAATAAAAGCGCAGCAATTAAGAATCTCATTTGCTCAAAGGAGTATCAGGAGGTATTTCCCTGTGTACGGCTATCAAAAATGCGTACTTCAGATGAACTCTGGAGTATTGACTGGGATTTTGCAGAGATTGATGTTCGAGGTGAAGATGCTTTCACTGTTGCCTGCGCTGGACTGAAAGGAACGATTACCTCCAAGCGTTCAAGCCTGATCGTCGTGGATGACGCGATCAAGAGTGCGGCAAGTATCGCCAACCCGGATATTCGGCGTGAGATGGAGACGAACTGGACAAACGTGATTGTCCCCACCATGTTTCAGGGCGCCCGTGCGATTGCTTTGGGTACGAGATTTCATTTTGATGATTTGTTCGCAACGATCTTCACTGAAAAGAAGGGTTGGAAGTGCATCACTCAGTCCGCGTTGCATTACGACGATGACGGTCGGCCCAAGTCGTACTGGCCTGACATGTGGTCAGCCAAGTATCTGCTGAAATTGCAGATGGATGACCGTGTTGCCTTTTCATATCAATATTTAAATCAACCAGTTCGCTCTAAAGAGCTTGGGATCTCCCCTGAGCTATTTGTGAAGGGTGAAGTACCTGATGATTACGACAGCATTGGTGTAGGTATCGACCTCTCGGCTGGAATGACTGAGAGAAACGATTGGACCGTTTTCACACTTGCAGGCAGGGTTGATGACAAGGTTTACATCATCGATTACAGACGTATGAGATCAATGGGCAATATCGACAAGATCGAAGCCCTTTGCGAGTTGCTAGTCGAATGGAACCTTCTCGAAGTCAATGATGAAGGTCAATATTTCAAGTCGATGTCACCCGTCACTATCTTCCCAGAAGTCGTCGCCTATCAAAAATCGTTTGAGGGCGACATGAAGAGGATTCTCTTCAATGATTGGCAGCTCTACAACCTCTCCATTAGCGCGGTAAAGGGTTTCCGTGGGGACAAACTCGCTAGGTTGCGGGGAATCATGGGATTGTTCGAACATAAGAAAATTATTTTCAATAAATACAGAGATTTTAGCTGCATGGTTGATGAGATCGTTAACTTCGGACACTCGCCTCACGACGACTGTGCGGACTCATTGAATATCGTGGTACAAGGCCTTATGCGTCGTGGCAAAGCACAAATCGAGTGGAACTAAAATAGAACTATGACCGCATCTCAAGACCGTTTCCGTCGCATTCTCGAAGCCGCGAGAAAGAAAGATGGAGGATCAAATACTGACACGATGATCGTGAACAGTCATCTTTCACAGATGAAACTGTTCATGCTGAGACAAGGTCTGGAGTTCTTCCCAGCACAGGACACGTTTGGCTTTAGAAAGTCATTCGTTACTCAGTTGATTGAAGAAAATGAAATAGATACTCGTTTAGAGGGGATTTGCGATGATTTTTTAATCGATGGCAAGGGCCTCTTTTATTTTCGCCCGGTAAGGGACACCTATCGGATTATGTGGTTTAGCGCGGAAAACTACCGCGCTTACTACGATTCGATCGGTCAGCTTGAAGAAGTGGACTTGATCTATTCCTTCAATGTCCGAGAGTCGATGAATGCACCGATCGCAGCAAGCGATCAGCAGGGATCAGTTCGATACGTAAAACTGAGAGTCCGCAAGGACGAGATCAAGGAAACGATCACGACTGAAAAGCCCACGTTTGATTCAGGCGCTGAATCGCTTTCATTTGCCGTCAATAAAACAAGGACTCTGACCAACAGCCTTGGTTTTGTGCCAGCTGTTGAGTCTTTCAACAACATGCGATCCACAGGGATGGACGCAACTGGCGAGTTTGACTGGCTTGCTGAGCAGATTGTCACGCATGACGATCTGGTGAAAAACATTAGAACCAATATTCATTTCTTTGGAAATCCGACACTGGTTTCCAGTCGGCCCAAGCAGGACTTGGTAGAGAGTGGTGAGCAGGATGGCATCCGTCCAACCATCAGCTCCCAGGCTGGTTTCTATTCCGCTAATCGCCCATCGACGCGTGTCAGTTCACCCCTCGGCGGAAGCGCTGGTGGCGGGATGAAAGTCCCACGGATTATTGCCAATGTAGAGGCAACTGATAGAGCTGTTTACTTAACTCCTGATGCGGTTTCAGGTGATCAAAACTTATACGCTCGTCAATATCGTGAAGAGATCAGAACTGCTCTAGGTGGTGTCGATGAACTTGGTATTACGGCAGGTGCTACTGCTTATGAGATCAAGTCTCTTTATGGGCGTGCAGCGACCACGGCTAGTCGTCGATGCCGAGGTCTTTTAACTTATGGTTTATGCAAGCTGTTTAGCTTGATTATTTTTAACGAGGAAAAGATTTTCCGGGAGTCTTTCGCTGCTGTTTCAGGACTTGTGAGGCCTGTCCCTCCCATACGCGAGCAGTTCCCTGATGATGTTGATTTCCAAAAAGCATTAGAAGAGTTCAACACTGTTCTCCCGCAGTTTGAAGGCACGTTGGAGGAAACTATTGGACAAGCGGTTCAATCTCGATCACTGCCCGCTGGAGTCGTCGGACTTATACCTGATGGAGACAGGAAGGTTGAGTGGAGATGGAAGGGTCCAGTATTCGAGGATGGTACAGAGGATATACTGAATTCAAGTATTGTTGTTCGTAACTTACAGGAGCTCGGTGTTAATTCCATCGAAGCCCTTCGTTATCTTTTCCCAGACAAAACTGACGAAGAGAGAAGCGCAATGCTCAGTGGCTATCCATTCAGGATGGCACAAGCCACACAACAAAGTATTGGCACATTCCTGACGCTAATTGAAAACATGCGTCAGGTCCCACACCCGCAGGCACCTGATCTACCCATGCTTGCGGATCCGAAGCTCGACTTGACGCCATATGTCTATCGAGCTCTTGATTTCTTGAAGCGAGAGCTTACTTATGCAGGACACTACAGTGATGACACAGGCGGCGGCGACCCCGCAGGCCTCGATCCCGTCGAGCGTGCCCGCGCCGACGCAGGGTTACCAATCGGCTCCGGTCCAGAGCGCCCCACCTTCTTACCAGACTCCTTCGGTGCCGCAGCAGGCGGAGCAGGTGCCAGCGGCGTACCAACAGGCGGCGCCCCAGGCGAATCCATGGCAGCAGGCGTTCGAGAGACTGAGCGACAGCTTGAGCGGGACGCAGAACTCCCAACCCCAGGCAGCTTACTCAACTCCGACCCCGCAGGCAGCCCCTACGCAGCAGCAGGCATGGCAGGCTTCGGTAGCTCCGCAGTACCAAGCGGCGCCTTCCGTATCGGGGCTCCAGACCTCAATACCCCAAGCAACGCAGGCGTATTCCCAGCAGACACAGGCGCCCAGCTGGAGCAACGTGCAGAGCGCACCCGCCAGCGACGGGTATCTAGAAAGCGTCAGCAACGAAAGTCTTGAAGTCCTTCAACACTTCGGCGCTGAAACTCCTGCACTCCTCAACCAGTACTCCTGCGTTGTAGAAGATGCACTCCTTGCTCAGGCTCAGCAAACCGCTGAAGTCATGCAAGTAGCAGAGGAGTTGAGCGTCAGTCTTCAGACAGCTCAAAGAGTTATCGATGCTGCGGCTGAAGATAACGCTGCGTACCACGTAATGCTCACCAACCCTGACATGTTGGCTGCATACGTTAATGACTTCTTCGGTGCTGAAGGTCCATACCCACAGGAGACCGCACAGGATCGCTTGGCTGCTGAAGTTGCAGCTAATGAGCAATCCTTCCGTGCACCGACTCCTGCATATGAGCGTCCACAAATGGAAATGCCTCAGCCAGGCGTCCAGGCCCCTCAGGGTGGAGACGACTTCTGGTCGACATTTAGTGCCATCAGTGATCGCAACCCCGCAGCTGCTTGGCAGCTTCTGAGCCAGGCAGGCCCAGAGGCACTGCGTAGCAAGATCCTCGTTCAAGAGGGCTGATCCATAACTGCCCCGGTCTTCCGGGGCTTAAAACTATGAATTATCCAGGCAAACTCTCAGGCAATTACAACCCAAACGCAGCCCTTCTTGAAGACGCTCCAGGTGCGCCAAGCACTTATCAAGCGCAGCAGGGCGTGTCGCAAGTCGCGAGTACCGCATCACTGAATAGTCGTGATGAGAGCGCACAGAATGCAAGCAAGATCATGGATTTTGCCCGTGCAGTGGCTAGCAATGAAGACACTGCTGAGAATCAGGCGGCGGTCATGGCTATTGCTTCTATTAAGGGGGTCCAGGCAAACTCTGGCTTGCCAATGACAAATGTAGGAACAGATCCAGCTGAAATCATGCGTCAAATTGGTTACGCATAACCATTATTAAATCGTCGTTAGTATCTAACAAAAGCTGACATCCGTCCGTGCGTCTTGCTGGTAGTGATGATGTCTTTAAACGACTATCAGCTACGTCAGAGAAATCGCCTACTGCTGACCATGTTGACAGCGTGGTTGAACAGATCGAGGTGCTTAGGGCTAAAGGTCTGGGAGACCAGGCTGCAATTAAACATGGCTTAAACATCTGGGAAGGCACGGAAGAACCGGTGGAGGCGAATCCGAGATTTGCTGCGATTTATGGAGATCTTTCTTCTAATGATTCACGGGACGTTAGCTCTGTCGATGGGCCTGATTGAAAAATTTGAAGGAGTTGAGCACTCGGCGTATCTTGACGCTGGTGGAGTACCAACAATCTGCGCGGGATTGACGAGATATCCAGATGGTTCACCAGTGCGCATAGGTGACGTATGTAGCGAGACGGTTTGCGATGGCTATCTAAAAAGCATGGTTGAAGACCAGTACATACCTAAGCTTCAGCGAATACCTGGATGGAAGAGATTAGGTAGGCACAGACAGTCAGTGCTTATTAGTTTTGCTTGGAATATGGGGCCAAATTTTTATGGTTCAAATGGATTCGAATCGATATCTCAGGTGTTGCGAGATGGAGCCAATAACCCTGAGGCCTACGAGAAAATGCCAAATGCTCTAATGCTGTACAACAGGGCTAATGGTGTTGAGTTGCTTGGTCTCACGCGACGGAGAAAATATGAAGGACAGATCTGGGCAAAGGAAAATGATGGCGTGCGAGTTCTAGAAGCAACTGCTAACACCTACCTGAAAAAAGCTGCAATTTCTGGAGAGTATCTTTCGGCTAATGCACTTAGGGCTTTTAATCCTGGGGAGAATATTCGTGTCGTTGCAACTGACGAGATCCCGGCTGATTCGCATCAGTGGGTCACTCTCGAGGGCACAGGCGAACAATGGGTGATGTATCAACCTCACTGGCTGGTGAGTCATGAAAAAGATCTATTGCCAAACGCTTTGGCTAAAGATGCGATTGACTGGGATAATTTCGACGCCTATGTCAGCAAGTATTTGACTGTTGGGGAAGTCTTGCAAAATGACTCCCGAAGAAAGCCCGACACCCTCAGTAACGAGGAAGCCTCGATATTGTCACTGGCGGAGCAATTTGACGCCGTCAGAGAGGCGTGGGGAGGCCCTCTGGGCGTTACTAGCGGCTACAGGCCTGAGCCTATTAATGCGGATCTAGGCGGTGTTCCTGGTTCGTATCACGCCAAAGGCATGGCGCTTGATATTTACCCAGTGGATGACAGCTGCAAGGCGTTCTACAAATGGATAAGCCGTCGTTGGAGTGGTGGTTTAGGGGAAGGCTGCCGCAAGGGATTCGTACATATAGATATTCGCGATGGGGGAAGATTTCACCCCCGAGCAGGTGTCAATCCTTGCTGTACTTGGTCGTACTAGCGTCCTTGCCCACGCAGAAGCTTTTTACCTTTCTTAGGGCGACTGCGTGGACCTTGTCCTTGAGTTGTTCGCTTCTTGATGGGGTCTTTATGCGGTTCCGCCCCGAGTCCTTTCCCGACGCGCATTAGACGACCCTCACAGCCATGGCGTTGATATTGAACTGAACGGTGTCACCTAACTCGACATCGACTGATGAAGTCAATTGACCTGAGGCCAGGAAGTTCCCACCGCTGGCAGCGTCCCACACCCCGAAGTGGGTGACTGTAATTGGAGTGCTGTTATTGGCTGAAGTAGTTAATTGGACTACGCCAGTATTTGTAATTTCAAAACCTCCACCAGATGCTCCAGAGACTGCGCTGAGGGCTGCACTGGAGATAGTTGTTCTGTTGACAGAGTTAGTGATTGTATTAGTTACATCACCACTAGTCCCGGCAGTGCCGGGATCTGAGGAGTGCAATGACACATAGACATTCGCGAGCGCAGTCGGAAATGGTGCCCCTTTGACCCAGCTCAGAACTTGCGTTGCAAAGTACTGCGAAAATGCCATGAACTTTCAATATCTAAATGTGTGTGGCAGCGCCCAATATCAAGGGCCGTAACCGCCGCCATACGGCGGAGCTGAACTAAGCGTAGCTACATTCGTTCCGGTAACTAACGCTGTACCACCAATCTTGTGTGTCATCTTAAGTCGCCCTGTAGGCAACATTCTCATAACCACAAGACCTTCTGGAGTTGTAAGTGCTCCGTTGCTTCCAGATGTAAGTAAAACTGGTCCAGTAGGCTGCTTGAGTTGTGCAGCTGCAGGAATAGTGGCCTGGAACGGACCCGTGATCGGGGCCGCACCTTTCATCTTGGAGATAGCAAATCGTGCCTGTGATTGATCGGTGAGGGTGATAACACCAGATAGGGAAGAGAAGCGAATAGCCTGAATCTCAATACTGAAAGGAAGCTCTTGCCACTGGCTGTTGCTCACGATGAAGTAGTACTCACCTGCTGGCATGGGCAGCGCAAACTCCTCAATTTCTGTATTGACAATTTCGTTTCGGTAGGCAAACCCAAAGTCGTTGACATTAACTGGTTTGCGGTTTGCGTCCGTGATTGCTACAGAAATATACCCATCAGTGTATTTGTTGATTGATTTTTTCTGGATTCGCAAGTCCGCAGGACCAAGCGTTTGGAGCTTGAAGAATAGGGATGGTGCTCCTGTTTGTGAGCCAACCTTTCCTTTGAACAAGCCAAGAAAATTGTTAACGACACCCAAATCGCGTGATTTGCTGATCGAGTTGTACTGGACCAGGCTTGGCTGAAGGTGGAACGGGACTGCAGGTTTGAACGGTCCACCACTCGCTGGCGAAGTTGTATCGTTCCTGAGGCCGATAGGACCAGTCGTTGAATTAAATATTGCAGCGGCCAGCGCCTCAATGATCGCTCTTTGCAGTGGAGTCGATATGGGCGTTAGGTCAAACTTGCCGGATAGCGCCTGTAACGTGGCAAAGTGCCTTAATAGCGTGTCGTAAAAAGTTGCAGAGAATACGCCAGCTTCTGCGTTAGTGAAAAAGCCTTTGGCGAAGTCAATTAAACCCTCGGTAAATGCGAAGCCACCAGAAGATGGCTGGGTTATCAAGTACCTGGCAAAAATCGCCTGTGCAGCAGCAAGGTGAAAGTCACCTTGCTGGAATTGAGAGTAGTAACCTCGAGGCGTTTCAACAGAAGATATTGAATGACTGAAGGTCGCTGAGTTGGCCGTATAGTAACTTCGGTAAGACCAGAAGACTTGAGGGAGTGTGACGTTATATCGTCTACTTATTAGGGAAAGTCTGTTCTTGAATATGTCGCCATGTAGGCCAGTTGTAAAGCCAATTGAATCCGCCTGAAACTCCGGTACACCAGAAAGCAGCTCGATCCCAACAACTTGCGATTCGGTTGAGGCAACAGCGGTATTACTACCACCTAGAAATTCAGTACCGTTTGGCAGTAGTCGATCGTGTACTCCAATGCCTGGAGCTGAGCCACTGATCGCTTGGGTGGATATTCTTGTGGTTGTATTTCCAGGCGTTAAGGCAGCATCTAGATTTTGTTTGCTAGTGCTGAAATATACAACTCGAGTGCCGCCAGAGTTTTCTGTAGCTATAGACGGATAGAGAATTTTGGTATCTAAGAAATTTTTTGAACTAGATGTAAAACTTGGAATCTTGCGAACATTTCTATAGACAACAGCAGTTGTTCTAGTTGAGCCAACCCAAGGTCCAACTGTTTGTGTATTGTTGACAGCAAACTTGTACGCAAGTACGTAGCCATTAGGCGACGAACCATTGCTTTTTAGCGTTACCCACCCTTCTCCTGATGGCGCGACAGGAATACCGGTCGCATTGCCGTTAAAGGCGAAAACAAGCAGCAAGTCATTGGCCTGGTGGCTCGGCATGACAGCCGTTGCATTTTCGCTTGTTTCTGCACCTACGAAAGCAACTTCGCTGTTTACGCGATAAATAGCATTTATTTTTGTCTTGAAATTACCAGTGCCAGCAACTTCCCGCCGACAGATTAGATCGGCGTTTATTGGTGTGGATATGAACGATGCCGTCCCAGCGGCGAGATCGGGATGAACCGCTGGCATGTTTTACCTCGATCGGTGGATCAACCCAGGGTGATTGCGCCTGAAGCTTGGTCAAAATCGATCGTCAAGCTTTCACCCGTATTAAGGGTTAAGTTTGCACCGTAATCGAAGTAACCAATCAGCGGGTCAGCAGGACTGGTTGGCGTCGTGTTGTACAGGTAGATGTATCGGAAAGGACCAACAGTTCCCGTCGAGCTAAGTGTCAGATCATCGATAACAAGTCGATAAGTGCCTGAAGATTGTGCAGAACTTGTTGTTGTCAGATCGCGAGAACTCAAGCCGGTGTAGCTGATTTCAGTTACGTTCGCGAGGACGCAGCTAAGGGTTGTAGATGTAGGGGGTGTCGTTTCGGCTGATGGGGCGACGTTGCTCAGTGCGAGCACTAGCTGATCGCTGCCCAGGTTGTGCACACCTTCACTCAAGTGTTCTACAAAACCATTGAGTTTATTAAAGACAGCCATTCTTGGCGTAACTTAGTTATTGCGTCAGTCTAAGAAAAACCAAAAAGGACTATACGTCAAATAGCCTGCACTTCACATCATTCGGGTTGTCATCGCAGAAGTCCATGAACTTCTCTCGAAAAGTAGGCTTTTCAGCGCTGCTGCTTCCTCCAACTGGCGCAAAGAATATATCCCGTGGATCTTTTGCCTCAGGGGGATTCTTCATTGGACAGAAACCGTCGGTGCAATCAGTGTCCTTGGTCATCTGTGATTGTCTAAGTAAAATTCCAGGTGCCACTACACATTGGCCAAATGCATAGTGGATCAGTTGCCAGCCCGTTGAAACTACAAAAACCCGGACTCCTGGATTGTTGGGGATCAGCTCCTGACGTAGTTCTTCTTCGGAGCAAGTTCATCTTATCGACGAGTTGGTGTCGGCTTGAATCGTTTTCTCATGACTTTGTGGGTATGTGGACGTACAGCGGTTATGAAATCTTTAGTCGACTCTCTCGTGAATTGAATCCCATAGCTTTTATCCAGTCTTGCCATCACCTTGCACTCGAAATCGTGCTTATTGCACCAGCTTGCCAAGGCGAGGTTTCCTTCTGGGGTAAATCGAGTGTGAACCTTACCGATCCTCCCTACTATCCGGCCACGATCTGACCATAGAGCTGAGAGTCCGGCAATGCCGGTAATGTCCAGGATTTGAGGAGTCACGATCTTTTTGTCTCGTGGATACATCAACTCGTATGCCCTGTACAGCTCATCGCTGCGTATTCGAATACGTACGTCGTCATAAAAGCCATCGCAGGGAAGGACATCAATTACAAATTCAAGCTTGCCTAGATGTGCGTCACGAAGCTGCTTAAGTTGGTGACTCAAGTACGGCCTTTCTGTTTCGCTACGGATAATCTCCAGCCATGGCCGCTGTCTTCTCCCTCTTAGAGCTATTGTCCCCACTCCCAAGCAAAAGCTCAGTGCGCGAGCTACGAATTGAGCAGACATCCGGGGTGGCTCCTTTGAAAAGATGAATGCGACTGGGAGGTGCGTATTGAATTAGTGCGTCTTGCACTTTCAATGTCTCGGCTGGAGCGAAGTACAGCCTTGGGTGTTGTCGATGCTCTCCCAAGACTGGTTGTGCTCCTGTCAGCATCGAGATCCATGCCTGCATGCGAGCTCCCTCCATGTATGTTTTGCCGACTCGGGAAAGCTCTGCGCTCATGTCTGGATGGATGTGAGCTCCCTGAGCCCAGCACCATGCGGCAGCACTTGCGCCTAGGAGATCCAGAGCTGTTTGGTTAATCAATCGTTCGCCGCCGGGGTAGAGCAAGTTGTAAACCGGTCGCAACTTATTAGTAGAGACTCTGAATCGAAGAACGGAGGTCTGCCTTCCGTTAGCTCTTGGCGAGCTTTTGTAGGGAGTAATTTCTGCTCTGGACGGTAGAAACTCCTTAAATTCTTGTACTTTGTCTTCGAGGAATGCTGATTGGTTTATCCCAGCCGTCAGAGTCAGCTGAATATAACCACCGCCTGGAGTGCGATATGAGACAAGACTCCCATCAGTGAGAAGTAAACTCAGTAACCCACGGACATCAACTACGTCCAAATTTGCTCCCTATAGATCACAACTATAGTAATAAGAAGCACAAATGATGTGCTTATAAACCCTTTCAGCTGAGGAATTTCGATCCATGTGGATTGATAATGATTTTCCCAAGCTGCTAGGTGCTGAGCTTTACCGCCCCCATCCCGGTTATATCATCGAGATGGCTGTGGAGCCTGTGGTTGTTCACGATTTCGCGAAGCAACCCGGCCAGACTGTCCAGCTTGATCGTTATCGCTTCTGGGGCAATCCTGGCAACAAGGATTCCCGAGAGCGTACTGCTGATCAAACTTTGGGCACAGCATCTAGCCGCTCTATCGTTAAAGACAAGGTTCTGGTGAACCTCAAGGAGTACACCGGACCTGCAGACCCTACTGATGCAACTTCACCTTCAACCTTTAAGGTTGCTCGTGAAACTCTGCTCACCGCTCAGCGTTTGCTGCTTGATACCGGCAACCTGAACGTCTTCCACCAGTCAATCGGTTCCCTGACACTGCTGGATGATTATCGCCGTTGGCGTGATCGCGTTTTTGCTGACGAACTTTTCAAAGCAGAAGCTGCTGGTCCTGCTAGCGACAGTGCTGGTGGTTACTACTACCCACTCGGCGAAACCAAGGCATCTTCCGCTCCGTTCCTTAACTACGGCGCTGGTAAATCAGCCAAGTTTGACGTAAAGACAGACTTGCTGCGGGTTGTCAAGGACATGCGTAAGCGCAACGTCCCAACCTTTGCTGATGGTTATTACCGTTGCATCGCAGATCCAACTGCAATGATGCATCTCCGTCAGAACGATGCCTTCCGTGAGATTGCACGTTATGCCGGTAACGGTATGGTCAATCCCCTGCAACCTGAGCAGGCTCCTAATGCCAACTTCTTCTATGGCATGGGTCCCGCTTATGGACAGGCTGGTTTCGTAGCAGGCCAACCTGTTATGCCAACTGGATTCCTCTTTGAAGGTGTTCGTTGGTTCGAATCCACCAACCTTGCTGAGAAGTCTCTGCAAGTTACTATTGCCGACGAATCGATCACCAATCAGGTGACCACTGCTGCACCGATGATTTTCTTCGGTCCTCAGGCAGTCGGCGTTGGCATTGGTGGCAACAACGCTCAGATCTTGTTGAACAACAACGATGATTTCTCACGTTTCATCATCATGATCTGGTCGCTGTTTGCTGGTTTTGAAGTGCTTAACCGCGACTTCATCACCATTGCTTATTCCTTCGTTTATTGATAGGAGTAACTAAACAATGGCAAAGAAAATTTTTCCCGGTAACTGGGTTACCGATCTAAGTAGCTACCAGGGTCAGCCTGTTGTAGCCGTCCCTGGCCGTGTGTATTACCACAAGGTCGGTTATGCACTCGTTGGTTCTACTGGTGCAGCGTCCTTCGACGTTGTCATCCCTAGCCCCGACATGCGTGCTGATGACAAGGTTCGCCCTGACATCACTGGACTAACTGTGCCTCAGGGCGCAACTGTTTATTCCCTTGGATTGCGTGTGGCTGACACCCGCAAGGACAAAGGTGCAGGCACTGCAACTTCCGGTCTCGTTGGCACCAACACCGAGACCCTGAAGCTTGCTTCAGCTGCAACTGCAACTGCAACTGGTCAAATCGCCGCTACCGCTCTCGGTACTGTGGCTGCTTCATTGACAGTTGCGGATACAACTATTGCTCCTGGCACTGGCCGAGCAAGCAGTGGTGCAGGTGCAACTCTTTCCGGCGCTCTGACGCTGAAAGTGTTCCTCTGCACATCAGCAGGTAACGTAGCTAGCTCTAACACTCTGAGCTCTACTGCAACTGGTGGAACTCCAATCATCTGTGAAGTCTCGTACTATCTCGATGATGAAGTAGCTAGCGCCGATAACACGATGCTGCCTTACACGACTGAGAGCTGATTCTTCAATCTTTTCTCTAGTATGAGGGCGTCTGGGCCACCAGCCGCCCTTTTTTTATTGCATTTATGGCGCTGTATCAAAACACCAAGACCGGCCAATTAGTTGAATTCATTGCCCACCATGACAAGGAATGGGCAATGGTGAAGAACTCCAGTGGGTCTGTCGCTTATGTAGCTCTTGCTGACTTGGTTGGCTATGAAGCTGGCAAGGGGCGAACTGGTGTCTCGATTGAACCTCAAAGTGCTGAGGTTGAAGTTGATGAAGACAAGCTCCCCGAAACAATTATTCCCGCCGACACAAGGTTAAATCTCAATGTCGGGACAGCGGAAGGTATCGCGAAGCATGTGAAAGGCATTGGCTATGCGACTGCCAAGAAGATTGTCGAGTTGCGTCTCTCACTTCCTGGCGAGCGTTTCAAGAACCTCGAGCAACTTAAAAAGATTGGTCGCGTTGACTGGGACGAGGTTATTGCTGCCGATTTAATTTACATCGACTGATTCGCATAGAATTATTGAAAGGTCGCTGAAAATCATTGGAGCTCAACGACTACGACAAAAGCCGTTGTCGCTTCCATTTGGGATACAACGTCGGAGCTAATCTCCCGGCGGGTGATATCGCCCGTCTGGAAGAGGCTATGGCAAGAGTCCCGGATAGTTATTTCTATTCGAGGATTCTTGAACATTTAGATCGCTGCGATAAAGCCTTCAAGGTTTCGCAGATCTTCCGCATTGCCGATCAGCCACAGCCCAGCCGCGTTGAGCGGATTACGGGTGACACTGAGCGTGCAATCTTTCAGTCCGAACCGCTTAAAGCGGATAAGGACTATTGGGAGATTTACAGCCGTGAGTGTGATCGTCTTGCGGAAGCTTTATACGTAGCGAACTATCGCCGCGATGAAGTACGGCGTTATGCCTACGACAGAGCTGGTGCTGAATTCATCATGTCAGTACCAGGCCCAGCAGATACTGCCGTGGGCACCCGAGTGATGCAAGCCCAAGGCGCAATGAATTGGAGGTAACTCATGGCTAAGTATGGCGACGAAGGTCACGCAATCATTGATGACATCATCAATGCTTTTCGTCAAAGATCTAACAATTTAGATACCAATAAACGAACGCTACGGGATATGACTATTCGTAGCTTTGACCGTCGAGGGAGGGAGACCTCAACAGAGGCGCCACTTCCGTATGGCGGCCTTCCGCCGAGTGCTGCAAACACTCCTGGCTTCGTAGTCGGTCAACCTGTTGACCCAAGTACTTGGGCCTCTGGGAAAAGTCAACCACCAAGGGAAATTCTTGCTGACGATTCCAACTCCAGGGATTCTGCTCTGACGTCAATGCAGCAGCAGTACGCCCCAGGTGCTGACATCTGGAGTACTGACGAAGGCAAGGCAATTCTCGAAGCTGCTAAGACCAATAGCTACGGCGGTGATGCCGCTGGATTAGCCCAGTTCAATACTCAGCAACGTCAAGCTGGTATTGGCGCCAATGACGAGATCATCGAGGCCCTTGGGTACACAGGCAACATGGCTGAGTGGGCTAAGGCCAATCCATCCTTAGCAATGCGTGAGTACAACAAGAAGTTCGGTAATTCATATGGCGGCTTCGGCTCCGGTGATGCCAATACCGTTCTTCCTAACGGCATGACCGCAGGCGAAGATGCTCGGCAAGCAGCAATGAATGCCGCAGCAATCATGGAGGGCACAGGTCGCCCCCGCGAGAGCAATACTGCGCAAATGGCTCCTGCTCAACCCGCTGCGATTCAAGCTCAAAACAATAACGATCTCAATCTCGCCGGGGTTGACCAATACGTCGACGGACTTGAGGGTAAGAAGTTGTTTAACTATGCAAAGAGCCTCATGGGAGCTAATTAAAAATGGCTAACTCCAAGCGCAACTATTCGAGCACCGACTTTTTCAAGAACCGTGAGGGGCCTAAGCGTCAAGCACGACTAAATGAGTGGTACATGGATAAGAAGGGCCACAAGGAAGCCCAGGATTTTTTCTCTGCAACGAAGGATGGTGTTCCTAACAATCCAACCAACTATCAGACATTCACTCCTATTGCTTCTAAGTTCGCTCCTAATAGTGAGTCCGATGCTGACGTTGTATTCCGTCGCAATCCTTACGGTGACGCTGAGCAAATAGAGCAAAGCCAAGGCCCTACTTATAAGCGTCCTACCCAATGGGGTTCCTACGGCATGGGGTCAGATATTGCTAAAGATGTTGATAGGCCTAACTTCTTGCAGACGCCAGGTCCAGGCTCAGAGATGAGTGCTCCTCGGAGCATGGATCCACCTCGTGGAATGAATACTGGGATCTCTCCATTCGGATCAGGTGCTCGTCGTAATGAGCCACGCAAAGGCAAAAGCAAGAAGGCTTAATCGTTTATTGATCAATCCGATTTAAGTAACATAGTTAAAGATGAGGAGATGCCTTGGCAACCAGTAGTTCTAATAAGATGCCGCTGCTGGTTGACAGGCCGCTGCATTCCTTCGCGACGTTGGGTGGTGCAGCAGCGCTGACAACTGCCACTGACTTCAACTCTCCCAATGGTGGTGGTTGCGTATTGCTGGTTGATTGCTTGAGTAACGACGGTGCAGTCGTTGATAGCCTGTCAATTGTTTCTAATGAAGCAAGTACAACTGCTTCAAAGGTTTTAGTTTTCCTAAGTATCGCTGCTTCTGCTGCATCGATCACTTCAGCTAATACCGTGTTAGTAGCGAATGGGACAATTAGTTCTAGTACAGCAGGTGAGCGAACAAATATTTCATTGCCACCCTTAAGTGTTCCAGTCCCCAACTTGGCTGGCCCTGCAGCGACTACAACTACGTTCGCATCGGAGACTGATAAGAAGAATACTGGTCTGTATGTGCCGTCCGGTGCAGTCTTATACGTGGGAGTTAATGCTGTTCTTACTGCGCCTAGTTCATCTACCCGAGTGCATGTGTTTGCGCAAGGAGGCTTCTTCTGATGAGTTGGCAACAGAAGCTTAAAGACGCGACCTATCAAAGGGTCGCTAGAAAAGCAGGCGTTCGTAATCTTGACAGTCAAAACGACGTTCGCAAGATTGCCGCTTATATTGCTTCGAATCCACAATTAAACCAGACAAGATATACATCGAATGCAAAAGCCGCAGGGGTTAAAAATCTAGACAGTCGTAATGATATTAAAAAGATTGATAACTATTTAAGCAATAGACCCAAGGCCTCCAATCCAAAGCCTGCTTCAGGGGGCGGTTCAGGGGGCAGTTCAGGTGCTGCTCCTGCTCCTGCTCCTGCTCCTGCTCCTGTTGCGCCGCAAGCTGATTACTCAAGTATCTTCAAAGGCTATCAAGACACTATTGATAAACTCGCAACCTCGTATTCCAATGCAATTGGCAATATCTCACAGTCGAACGCAAAGACTGCTGACAAGGTTGGAGACTTAGAGCAAGAGAATCAATCTCTAAAAGAGTCCAATCAAAGGTTCTTGGATGCGTCTGCTAATGATCAGCTTTTTGCTCTGAGGTCGGGTGCATCTACTGGCGGCGACAACTCTTCTACATACGGATCTGGTGATCAAGGGTTGGCTAGTGGTACTACTCAGTATCAAAACTCCAACAGAGAGTCGTCCATTCGAGAGGATACGCCTGTAGAGAATAGTGTTTTATCGCGTAAAGGTCCTGTTGTCGCACAATTAAGTACGAAATTCAGCAGGCAAAGAGGCGATACCGTGCGTCCAAACTCTGGGCTCGCTTCGGGTAGCGCCAGTAACTATTACTCATCTCGTTTCTCCTGATTATGTTCAAACTATTTATTAGCTGTGGAGGTTTATTGTGAGTCTTGCAAGATTCGGTAAGAGTTGGGACGACGGCAAAATTGGATTTGGTAATCGCTCTTATACAGAAGCCAGGGCAGCTGGCTACTCTGCCAGTCAGATCAATCAGTTCATTAATTCTGGGGGCTTGCGCGTTGGTCAACGCGCTAGAGATATGGCTTCAGCAGGAGCCGCTGCAGAGGCATCTGCTCAAGCAGGCTTTGCATCTAAGTTGGATGACCAGCGTAAAGAGTATGAGAGCAAATTTGCAGACTATCAAAATCAAATCAGTGGACTTACGAATCAGTACAACACTGCTTTAAGTCAAGCAAAAGATTGGGAAAATCAGTTTGCTGAAAAATCAGCAGAGTATGAAACTGCTCGTAATGAAGCCGAAAGATATAGAAATGAGGCAGTAGGGCAGCAGCTGCGAGCAATGAAGTCTGGAGCTACGACTGGTGGCGCTAATGCAACCGCTCAGCAAGGGGGATTAGCCAGTGGCAAGATCCAATATCAGCCTGATTCTGATCGTGGCATTGATATAGAAAAAAATATTAAAGCGGAGAGTGGCACCTTGTCTGGCAAAGGCCAAGTCGTTGAGAGGATGGTTTCCGCGCAGCCTCGACAATCAGCGCCTAGAAGCAGGCCAAATCAAGCCCTGGCATCCGGCGGCGGTTCTGGTTATTACTCCTCTCGTTTTAACTAAAAGTGGCTAAGGGCCTTGGGCCGAAGATGGACCGTAATTTTGGTCTTCGCCCTATCAAGAAGTCACCTAAGCCAAGAGCAAAAGGTCTCTACCCCAATTCTCAAACCGGCGCTGGGCAATACGGATCTGTTCAGTTTCCTACCATCATTGAGCAATACAATCGCGAGTCTGATTACAAGCGTTGGAAACTAGGGCAGGAGTATTACTTCGGGAAGGGGCGGAGTTGGGGTGATAGGCAATTTAATGTCTTGGCTCGATTCTTAAATCAAAATCCTTCATCAACAGCTGACGAGCTTGAGGAGACGGGCAGTAGAGAAGTTATTACTTTATTTCCTAGCTCAACTAGCCCAGAGAATGCTTGGTATGTGGCCACTCGTGTCCGAGGTAGTTTTTTATTTCCGCAGCCCATACAAGCAGCGGCACTGACTTATAACCAGTCAGACCCTGACCCAAACAACCATACATTTACCTACAACGTTTCAGGTGTTTACACCGCATCGCAGTTAGGTGTTTTTAATGTATGTATAGGCGATCAATTTGAAGACTCAGCAAGTGGGCCTAACTTCCCTGCGGATTTAGTTAGTAAAGATACTGATAGTGTCGCCTTCACATTGGTTGGAGTATCGGTTGGCAGTATGACGCTAACCTTTGATCTTTCCAAGCCACAGAGAAGAGTAGAAAGGGGCGGTAATATTTATTGGACAAAAGAGCCTTATGATCCAGAAGATCCCGATGTGCCAACTCTTACTTGGAGTGGTGATGGGTCAAAGCATTTAGCTTCATCTTTTTCATTTTTTTGTTGCTGTCCAGACTGCTTAGGTGGAGCGCTTGCGAATCTAGACAATCCTGAGTCAAAGGCGACACTGGAGACCTTCCCACTCCCTAATGCAAATAGGACTGTGTTTAGCGCTTGGGAAAAAGAAGGTGTTGGTTATTACAGGCAGTGGAGATCGCTGCCTGACCGGAAGGACCAAAGGCGCGAGTGCAAACATATTCATTCTCAACGCTGGGCTTGCGGAGTTCCATGGTTAGAGCCTGATGACTACCCCACTGCTGCAGACAGAGATCTTCTTGAATTTATGATTTCTTACGAGAAAGCTATTGATCCAGAAGAGTATTTGGAGTATTTCAGGAAGCGTCGACTGAGTTTTGACCGTTTTGTCTTAGCTATTGCTGAGTCGTCTGGATTAACGATTTTCCCTGGAGGAGATGTGCGCAACAACATAAGGCCTAGTAATCTTCCCATGCTTTGGAATGACAAGGTTCGCCCGCTCAGTTCATGGTGCAGAAATAACGATTGGTGGATGGAAAGGGGTACACAAAATTTAAAATGCTTTAATTCATCTACTCAAGAGTTTCAGACAACAGTACCCAAAAGTGGTGTTGACTATCCAATTCTCAGCTTCTTGAGTGATGATGATCCGTTAACTCCTAAGATCGTCCCCTGAGCTCCCATAGAATATGTATGGAGGCATTTTTTAAGCCGTGACAACTGAGCCTCTTAATCC
>WLWF01000900.1_pt1 | contig 27042 bp, 34 predicted proteins | sample 6718331 | NCBI WGS metagenome assembly WLWF01 (sample SAMN12718692, study PRJNA515312) | sponge metagenome | isolation source: marine sponge | host: Mycale hentscheli | place: New Zealand: South Island, Marlborough, Capsize Point | collected 2003-05-01
ATTTGATTAGCAATAAGTTAATTCCTTACATCTCGTATCCTCTCTATTAACAAGGATAATATAAATTTGATTACCCATAGACACTTACCCATTAACATAGAAAAACACAGAAAATAATGTGTTTTGCTGGTATGACCTTCGCTCACGTTGAATACAAGTATATCACTGTGGACGGAAAATTACAGAATTCCTACAATCTACACTACGGCGAAAATTTAGAGGACGTCCACTTTTGGTGCGAGGATGAAAATGGCGTAATTCATGAACCTTCACCCATAAAAGACCAATTAGGCAATTTTCCACGCTGGTATAAAAAATGGGATAATCAAGAGGAAGCAATGTCTCTGTATTGGGAAAATTCTATGAAACAGAATGCTGGGTATAATAATATCAGTACTGAATTATTTAAAAAACAATTAGTAGGGGAGGCGAGGGAAGGCATATATGAATATAAATCTCGTTGCTGTGGGACTAATTCTTGGGTTTACTCGCAACTTAACCCAAAATGTAAGATAGTAGTAGGTAGTTTTGGATGGAAAGTGAATGATATAATTGCTCTAAATTGGGGGGTGTAAGTGTTAATTAGATGTTAATTGGTGTTAATTTTTTTTTTACTTGGTGTAAGAGTTAACAATATGTTTCTCTCATATAATTATTTTTCAAATAGTTTTTTTGTAATTCTTACATATGGTTAATTATTGATTAACATAGATTAACAGAGTGTTATATTATTGTTAAAAAAAATATATATATATATATAAATGAGTATTTTGCTACACGGTGATTGTTTAGATGAAATGAAAAGTTTAGATGATAATAGTATTGATTTAATATTCTGTGATTTACCTTACGGACAAACCAATTGTAAGTGGGATTGTTGTATTGATTTAGATAAATTTTGGATTGAAGTAATGAGAATTAAGAAATTAAACACACCCATCTTTATGACAACTACTACTAAATTTGGAGTTTCATTAATTAATTCAGCACCTAAAAAATGTCCTTTTAGATATGATTTAGTATGGGTTAAGTCATCCCCCGCTGGTTTTCTATCAGCAAAAAAGATGCCGATGAGAAAGCATGAAATGGTTTATGTATTTTATGAAAAATTACCTTTTTATGATTTATCTAGTCATACTCATAAGTTTATTAAAGAAGGTAAAAAAAGTGAAGGAGATAAAGGTAATGAATGTTATGGTAAATTTTCATATTATAATAATGGTGAGAAAGGATATGAACCACCCTTACCAGTTTCAGTCATTAAAGGTGAAAATAATACTTATAATACCGAAGGAAGAAAGAAACCTATTGTAAGGGAGAAGGCTGGAAAATATGACCCACCTTTACCTAATTCAGTTGTTAAAGAAGACGCAGAATATAATAAAGAAAGGAAAATAGCAACTTATGGAAAGAATAAAGAAATAAGAAAAAAAAATGAAAGAGGATTGACATATGACCCACCACTACCCGTATCAGTTGTTAAAGAAAAAGAAGATGTTTATGATGCGAAAGAAAGATTCAAGAATGGTAAATTATATAAGAATCCAAGACACTTACAGAAAGGAGACGACCCCATATATGACCCACCATTACCAACATCTATGTTAGAAATAAAATCAACAAGAGGAAAACATAGTACAGAAAAACCAGTAGCATTAATGGAATGGATTTTAAAGTATTATTCAAAAGAAGGAGATGTAGTATTAGATCCTACTATGGGTTCGGGTTCTACTGGTGTAGCGTGTAAGAATATGAATAGAAACTTTATAGGTATTGAGAAAGACCCAGAAATATATGAATTCGCCGTAAATAGAATTGAAGATATGGTCTTTGAATAATACAAAAACATAGGAAAATATAAATTTGATTAACAACATACTAATATCCTAAAACATAGGATAATATAAATTTGATAACATCTCGTTAATTACTTAAATATTAAAATCTATATATAGGTATAGAAAAAATGTCTATTACCGTTCCAAAATCAGTGAAGGCAGATGGATTATCTCTTGCGGAGGTTGAGGCATACTTTTCGCTTACACCAGTTCCTAATGCGGATGATGATTATGATTATGATAAAATTATAGGTGATATTTTAGAGGTGTTTTTAAGCACACGAGATCACGCAAGTAAGGGTGCTAAAAATGTCAAAAAACACAGATTAAGAAAGATGTTAGACGACGAAAAACTACAAAAAAATTCAAGGGTATTTAAGGATTTTGATACGTGGCGTTTAGCACAAATACGAAAATATGGAAAAGCAGAAGGGGTAGATAAACATGAATATGACAACAAAATTTTACAAGGTCAGTTAGATAGATATAAGTACAAAAACAGACAATTAACAGATGAAAATAAACAATTGAAAGAAGAATTAAGACTATTGTTAATAAATAAAAGGGATGATAAAAATATATCCACTTCTAAATCAGTATCTACATCTACACAGACAGAAACTAAAAATGTTATAGGCTGGTCGCCTACCAGTAGTGAAGAACCCAAATTAGTTGTAGAACCCCCTAAAATGGTTTTATTAGATAAAGAAGAAAAAGAAGAAAAAGTAGAAAAAGTAAATCCATATATGGATAAAGTGAAAAAAGTGAAAAAAATGGAATTTAAGATGGAAGATGCGGATTATGATGATTTTGAAGATGATGATGAGAAAAAGCGTTATTATTATGATAGACAGCAAGTAGCACATGATTTAGTAATATCTATGTTTGCGACTAATTACAAATATGTTCCCGGAAAAAAAGATAAAAATATTTACGATTTAGAATCATTATTCATAGATTTTGTTGATGATGAAATGTCTATATTGGAGGAAAATTTGGAAGAAGAAACGAGTGAGGCGGAAGACCACCAATTAGAACATAGATATCTTAAAATGCTGAAATCGCAATTAAATCAAAGTGCTATCCGTGAGTAGCGTGGAGGTCGTCCCACGCATCTCTAACCCTTATAAATTTTTCATTAGAACCCCCTTTATCTGGGTGGGTTTCTAATATCATTTGCTTATACACTTCTTTGAATTCTTCCATACTAGATGATTTTTTTATTTTAAATACTGGATGTATAGAATTATCATTATCTTTTCTAATAAAATTAAAAGATGTCCTATAATCATATTCTTCTTCTTCATCACTTTCTATAAATCTATATCTACATTTTTTAATATATTCATCTTGTAGTGGTGGTGGTGGTTTACCATCATAATAAGAAAAACGACAATTAAAATAAAAGTCATTAATCATCTCAATAAAAAGGACATATATATTTATTTTGATTTTTAAATGTGAAAATCTTGATTTTTCATTATTCCAGCCACACTATATCTTTTGGTAAATTCATTTTATAGCAATAATAGAAACAATCAAAATTACACGAATTCTTCCACCCTTGCGGTGTTTTACCGTCTATTTGTTTATCAAAATGAATCCTTTTTCTTGGAATTATGATTTGTAGTTGACTATCACTACCTTTAAAATTTTCTCTAAAATATTGAGTATTTATTTTTGATGAAGGTAATATCAATATAAAAGGTTTCTCTAATTCTTTTAATCTGTTTAGGATATCTTTACTCTTTGAGAAAGGTGGATTTGACACAACTATGTCTCCTTCATTATTTTCAAAGAAATCATTATCATTATGTATTACATTAAATCCAAGTTCTTCTAAATATTTTCCGCTTTTTCCATCACCCATAAACGCCTCCCATATGACTTTATCTTTTGGAATAAAATGTTGTATATTTTCCCACGCATATTTAGGTGTCATATAATCATCGTGTTTTAGAAAGGTTTTTGTATGAAATCCAGCCATTATTATTAATATGTTATTTTTTTTTCTTCTTTTTTGCCGTCTTTTTTTTTGATGGAGATGTCTTATAACCCTCAAATACTTTTTCCGGTTTTATTTTTTTCTCATCATCCAACGCTTTACGAATATCTATTTGTGGTTTATCATGATTAACTACTTGTTTAACAATTTTAGTCTTATATTTTTTTGTCATATATATTTATATAAAATATTTTTTATTATATTAAAATATTTATATATATTATATAACATAAATGAGTTTGATAATTACTTCTAATACTGCTCTGGAAGATAACCCAGAATTTTCCAATGCTTTTAAACCATATTCTTATCAAAACAGATTACTTAATACTTTGAAAATTCCAGCGAATAGTGAAATTGCTTTACAGAGTGCTAAAATTAATAAAAACGGTCTTTTTGTTTTAGATCGTGTCAATAGTGGTTTTTGTCAATATTTCGGTACTCCAATAGGTGAAGGCGCGGGTCAAATTGAGAGTTTAGAAAAATCTACTACCCAACCTTTCCGTGCTACGATTGGTGCTGGTGCTGCTTTCCGTGCTGGTGGAAAGGCAGAAAAAAATATAGAAGATATGGTTAGTGATATACAAGCTGGTGTAAATGAAGCGACATTTCATCCATCTCTAATTAATTCAGCTTCCACTACTACTATTGATGTTGATAGTGAATATGCGAGTATTACTGATTTTAAGGGTTTTCAATTTGTAGGAACACAAGCGACAAATAAAACTTCATTATTAAAAGCGAGTGTTGAGTATACAGATATTTCAAGAAACGCACGCCTCGTTGGTAATTTTAGTGATAGTGCTGGGGAAATTGAAAGCACCGAAAATCAAGGTTTCTACGTCCAAAATAGGCAATATCCTATTAGTCAAAATGAGGGAACGGTGGTAATGAATTTTAGTGAAGCGAATGTTGTTGGTGCTACTTGGATGTGTGGATTAAGTAGAATTAATCAACAGAGAGATTTAGGTGGAGTTGATGGATTTGATTATTTACCTACTTATTTTGATGATACTATTACTGGCGCTCCTAAAAATGTTATTTGGAGAAATACTGGATATAGATATGGTGATGTTGCGATTATGAGAAGTGGAGGAAAATTAAAAGTATTTCAATCTGGTTCAAGAACCGCTGGTGGAAGACACGGTGGTATATATATGAATGAAGTTATTTATTATGGAGCACATAATACAAACTTCGCTGTTGAATATGATATGGATACTAATGCCGCCAATGGTAATTATCAAAAGGTTAGATTTACACTTAATAATGAAGAATTATCTATTCATATGCTAACAAGTGATGATACAGCAACACTACTATGTGATTTTACTACTATGAGAAGCACGAGTGATGGGGAGGGTGGTGCTAAACCAGCCGCCGCCAAAAATCAGTTTCTTAATGCGGTAAATGCTACTGAATGGGCGATGTATCCAGTTATTCAAGTTAGCGGTCAAGCGGCGAAAAACAAGAAGTTTGCTATTGAAAGTGTCTCTCACTATTCTAATTATCCTACTTATGACGCAACAAAATACTTTAATTATGACTGGTGGGGATGGTCGCAGACCTATAATGAATTAACATTATGTCAAGAATTAGAACAGAGAGATTGGAATAATTATAGTAGAACTCTCGCTGCTACTATTATAACACCTCAAAAAGTAAATGCTAGTGGAGGTATGGATGGATATGAATTGACACTAATAACCGCTAAAAGTGAAGCATATGGTAATTCCACTAATGAGTGTGCGTCTGCTGGTATCCTCGGTTTTATAGACCAACCAGTATCTACACCTACGCAAACTAATTTAGTTTCAACTATTAAAAGTTCTACTGTTCCAAAAGTAATTTCTAATATTTCATTATTTATTAGATTGAATAATTTTACACAAACTTCCGTAAATGCTAGACAAGGAACTGGTAGTAAGATTATAGCACATTTACCTCGTTTTGATAATAGTGGTAATGAAACTGGTGGTCTGTATTTTGAACCCCACGAAAAAACATATCTTAAATTAAATAATCCACAAGAGCTATTACTCAATAGTTTTGATGTTGATATAGTTTATGAAAATGAAACATTATGTAATGCTCTTACTGGAAAAACTATTGTATGCTTTCATATTAGAGATGCTCGTTAAATATTTAAAAATATTTTATATATATTATTATATATAAAGTAATATGGATTACACAGAAGAACAAATACAAGATATCCTAAAAAAGCATAAGAATAAAGTTGAGAGAGAGAAAAAGTATTATCATGATGTTTTGAAACACAAGGAAGAATATAAAATTAAAAATAGGCAGAGAGCATCTAATCATTATCATACTGTTGGTAAACAGATGAAACGTGAAGCATACCAAAAGGATAAAGAATTTATTAGTAATAAATCATTATATAATTATTACAGACGAAATGATAAAATGGATATATTTATGAATAAACATAAGAGTAAGTATGATTCGTTAATTGAAAAAGGTTATATTAATAAAGAATAATAACTTTATAGTTTTACAATTAAGATATGTTTTTTATATAATATTATATATAGTAATATAATATGAGTTATGTTGATACTAAATTAGTAAATTGTAATAGACTTGCTAGTGTAGAGGCTCGTAGTGGAAATGACAGCAACCCAGCAGTATTTACTAATCCTTTAAATGAAACTGTTAGATTAAATGTGGGTGATAAAATATCTGTTGAAAAAGCATTTATCAGTGAGGTTGGTGCTGGTAATTCACAAACCATAGAATTTAAAGGTGTTTCTACTGGAACAAATAAAGTGGGTGAATATACAAAGATAGAATATTTATCTAAATATTATAAAAAAACAAATAGTTATAATCCTAAATATAGGGTAGGATATTATAGGAGGGTAAGATCTACTGTTATCAGCGATGATACAGTTGAACTAAAAGATAATTTAGCACCGTTGATTTTAGGATATTATATAACGTCAAATGAGTATCCAAATTATATACAGCAACCACGTAGATTTGCTCAAACGAATGACACAAGGAATTCTGTACCTAGATTAGATGTAGCAAATCATTATACTAATAAAGATGGATTGGCGGAAGGTATGACAGCATATACAGTATCTTTGGATTGTTTAGCGAATGCTGATTGGGTAAAAAAACCGAGTATTATAGGGGGTGAATATATATACAAACAAAAAGTAGATAATACAAGGTATACATTATTTATAAAAGATAAAATTGCGTATAGTGTTCTTGCTGGATTTGGCGCAGCGGACAGAGATGATATAGCAACATTTCCAGCACATACTCATAATGGTATAATACAAGAAGCGGTATATAATAGATATAGGGAAAGAGTAGATATAAAGGTGGGTGAAGGATTTAATACGCCAAGTGCGATAGCAGACCAAATAACACAGCAATTAACAGAGATTAGAGGTGAAAATATATTTGAAATATTAGATAATCAAGGTTTCGTAAGATCTATAACAAAAACCATAGAAACAAATACATATAAACCTATTAATTGTCAAAATTTATATAACTTTAATAGTGGAACTCTTACTTCGTATAGTAATCAAACCTTACCGGCTACTGCTGCTAATATAGACCAAGACGCATTAGATTATGTTGCTACTTTTGGATATATAGGTGTTAAGCGACCAGAAATATTTGAAGCTGGAAGAAAAATGATGAATGAATTGATGCCTAATTCAATAACTATGTATCCATTTGGTGGTGGTGCGGGCAACCAAACAGTTCAAGCGTATCCAGATAGACCTTTTGAAGGTTTTGCTACTGTGGGTAGCACGCAAGTGACAAAAACCAGACTTGCTAATGATTTATCCCTTATAAAAATAAATGTAGAATACACAGAAGCAAATTTAAAAATAATTAGAGATTTTCTAGATACTCAAACATTATATCCAGAGTTATGGGATAATTTAGACGAACAAGCTAATTATGATGGGACTGCTGTTCCCAATCCGGGAGGTTTAGCATTACCCACAATTGAAAACTCACGTTTTTTTCATATCAATAAATATACTACTGATACTGGTTCAAGTCCGCACGCTGAAACATTTGGGGATGACGTATTTATACAGAGAACAGCACCTAATGATGTTAATTTCGCATCTGTTCCATTATTTTTTGAATATATAGATAGTGATAGAGATAAATTTATAGACCAACATAATTGGTACAGCATTGCTGAAACTGGACTATCATATGGTTTTGCTATTCCCTTACAAAATGATTATCATAAAGAAGATGGAACACTTGTAAAAGCACATGTTATCGGTTTAGCATTAGAGAGAGTTGGTGGTATTCCAGTTTCTCTGTATACAGATACCACTACAAGTGAAACACATAATATATTAAGTGAAAATACAAGAATAGGATATGATTTTCATTCTAACGCTTTTTCTACCGCAATAATTACACCTTACGCTGGTTATTCAAATGTAGATATTGGAACAGAAGCGACAAGTAAAGATGGTAAAGCCGGTTCAAGTGTGCCTCACTCTTTTAGTGATACTTGCTTTCATATTCATCCATTAAATCGTGATGATGAAACTACTAATATTATGCCTTATATGACACAGACTTATATTGGTGCTAATAATCCATTAATATCTTATAATAATGTAAATAATCGCTTTGAATTGGCGAGATTACATACATCAAATAATATAGGTAATAATGCGAGAGGTGGAAATGCCGCTACTTCATTAACTAGCACAAGTATGGAACCGCCAGCGAGAGATGATTTAAGAAAAATAGTTCCACCAGCAAAGAACGCAGAAGCAAGTTCTACTGTTTATAAAATCAATCCAAGACCACCTCAATTTGGATATTCGCCCACATTTAAACCTTATACAAGATATAATTTTTCTAAAAGAGTAAATGTTTATCCAGAAAACGCAAGCGAACATCACGCCACATTTACGAATAGCGGAGGTAATACACAAGCATACGAAGCGTGGAATGATAATATAATTCCATATAAAGTTTTTGATAGTCATGGTGGAGTATATATAGATAATTGGGGTTTTGATAAAAGTAATTGGGAAGATTCCTTATGGGATATATTGGGTTTTGATTATAATGCTGTTAACGCTACGGCATCTAGTACCAATGTATTAACTAAAAGAGTTGATAATGAAAATAGTGATTTATTATATAGACCTACTACAAATGCCGAAGTAGTCCAAACTGATACTAAAATTTATGTTAATAATCAATATGGAGCACCTATGTATTATACTTCTTTACCATATCCTATTTCAGTTATTAATTATAAAACAAGTGCGACACCAGACTGGCAATATTCCGCTGGTAATGATTTTGACGCTATTTCAGCAGACCCATTAGAATTATTTGGTAGAAGTGATGTAATAACTAAATCAACTACTATTACTGCTACTGATTTACAAAAATCTATGTTAAGACCTTATTACACTATTAGGAGTAATATACTTGAAGGAGCATCAGCCATAGGTGGAAACCCTACTGGTTCTAATTTACCTATTATTAGTATAGTAGATAAATATTCCGCAAAGGGAGATTACTTTTTAGGTAATCCAAGTGGTATAGAATTCACAATAACTAAACCTACTATGTTAGCAGATATTACTACATCTATACACGATAGCGATGGTAGATATGCTAATGTAGATAAAACCTCTGCTGTCATTTATAAGATATCAAAAGTTAAGCGAGCACCAGTAGATATAATTGATGAGATCTTACAACCAAAAGAAAAAAAGAAATAAAAATTTGATTATTATTATTTTAACAATAAAAAAAATATTATCATATAGTATAAAATGGAAACTACAAAGTGGTGTATTGATAAACTTTGGACGGACGCTGAATGTGATGAATGGTGTGATACTGATTGGGCGACTTTATCTGGTGATAGCGAATGTGATGTTTGTGAATTTTATAATGATTTCCATATGGAGACATTTACTCAAAACTGGTCTTCTGTCGCTCTTCTATCTTCTTTAAAAGAAGATTGGAAAAACGGTTTATCAAGAGATGATATTTTGAAAAAATATTTGTATCACTATCAATAAAATATATATGCTAACATATATGGAATTAAATTTACATAATGGGTGGGCTGCGATAAATCAAATAATAGAAATTTTGGAAGATAAAGATAGACACGATTTAGTAGATGTCCTAAAATCAATTTTAGGAGATAGTGATACAGATGAGATTGAAACAGATAGCGATGATGAAATCATATCAGTAGAAAAAGAAGGTAATTATAAGATATCTGTTGATAAGGATGGTAATTTAAGTTTACTTTAAAGTTTAGTTTTTATTTATTTTATTATATAGTTTTACAATACATATCATTATATATTATAAATAATATAATGAAAGTTCAAATAGTCAAGGGGACTGCTAAAAATAAAAAGTGGAAGGCGATTTTTACTGATGCTGATGGGAAAAAGGTAAAAACTACCCAGTTTGGAGACAATCGCTACAAAGACTATACCCAACATGGAGATAAAGATAGGCGAAGCAGATATAGGACAAGGCATAAAAAAGACTTACAGAGGGGTGATTATATGTCGGCTGGATATCTATCATATTATATACTATGGGGGGCATCTACAAGTGTTAATACTAATATTAGAGCATATAAACGGAGATTTAAATTAAGTTAATAGCAAATATCAAATGGGTTATATTCTTTCTGTGGTGGAGCGACAGCACGTCTAATTTGCTGTCTAACGATTTCTTCTTCTTTTTCTTTTTTCTGTCTAATTTGCTTTTCAGCTTTTCTTTCTTTTCGCAATTTTTCATATGACATAATTGCTTGAAGTTGTGCTTCTTCTAAATCTTTCTTTGTAATCCAAGTTTCACTAGTTTTACGTGTAGGGGGATCATCATTCATATCTATATCTTCTTCTTCTACTTCTTTCTTTAATTTACTTACTCTTTTCTGTTTTTGTTTTTGTATTAGTTGTTTTTCTTCAACGTCTAATGCTTTTGCTGAACGCCGTTCTTGTGCCTTTTGTTTTCTAACTAACATTGCCTTTTCACGTGCTTTCTTTAATTTTTCTTTATGTTCTTCTGTCATAGGTGGTCTTTGTTTTCGTGGTTTTCCTTTCTTTGTTAATTTAATATTATCATTAGGTTTCACAGCGGTGTTTGCCGAAGCAGAGTTAGGCATATTGAATATATCTTGAACGTCTATATCTTGTTTACTTTTTTTAGGTTTTGGTAATTTCTCTTTTTTAATTACTTCATTGTTGCTGATATCATTAACATCAATATCTTTATCTGGGTTGAAATCATCAATATCTTCTTTTAATTCAATCGCTTCGCGGTCATCTGTTAATTCTTCATCATCACTATTGTTTGGGGTTAAATCCATTCTAACTTCTGGTAAGAAATCCATACTTTTATAACATAATATATATAATAATTCTCTATAAATTACTGAAAATTATTAAAAAATACTACAAATGTTTAGGAATATAAATATCATTATAGGATATCTATAAAGTAGTATAATAATCTATATATGTTAACAAAGTGTTAATATATATGTATATTATGTTAATAAATAATTAACGAGAGGTAAGAATATTAAAAAAAGTATTTCAAAAATAATTATATGGGAGAAACATATTGTTAACTCTTACACCACGTTAATAAATCATTAACAAACACATATATATATTAACAAAGTGTTAATTAAACTAATCTATCAATTTGCGGCTCTGGTTCTGGTTCTGGTTCTATTGGAGCAGACCCTTGACGCTTTAATATCGCTTCTTCTTTTTTCAGTATTTTATCTTCTTTCTTTAATATTTTGTCTTGTTTCTTTGAATTGATTTTATCCTTCAATGTCTTCATTTCCTCCTCTGTTGGTGGCCTTCTTTCACACCTAAATATATAACATAAATTAACTTTACAATGACATTTTGACATCCATATCACTTGAAGCAATCCAGCAATAGCACCTAATACTAATACTACCGCACCAGCGAGTTGGTCTACTGAATAATCTTGTAATTGCCCTTCCTCTTCTTTTATTACAACTTCACTCATATATTATTATTTATTATAATAATAGCAATATTATTATTTTATAACATAAATTATATAAGATATCCTATGAGTGGTTTAGAATATTCCTATATCAATGAAACAAAACCTATTGAAAAAGTTAAGAATGACGTTCACCAAATCAATAATAGTATTAACAAACTTAAAACAGATATAATATCTATTAAAGCAGATATATCTATAATTAAAGATTATATTAAAGAACAACAAGGTAAGATAGATAAACAAAAAAAAGAAATCAGTACGGGTTGGATTTGGTAGAATTATTTTATAAGATATCTTATAATGGATAAACACTTCTACATTAATCTTGATAAAAGAACAAAAAGAAATCAAGAAACTATTACTGAATTACGTAAATTAGGTATTAAGAAACCAAATAGATTTAGTGCTATTACGCACGAAATACCAATTTTAGGATGTGCGAGATCTCACCTCGCTTGTATAGAGAAAGCAAAAGAATTAGGATGGGATTATGTAATAGTTTTTGAAGATGATATAGAAATCAGCCAAAAGAAAAAGGTTATGGAAAAATTTAATAAATATATAAATGAAGATTTTTGGGATGTCTTATATTTGGGATGTTGGAATTATAGAAGTCCTATAAAAGTAAATGATGATTTAGGAAAAGTAGTTTGGGCGGTATGTAATCACGCTTATATTGTTAATTCACATTACTATGACACATTTATACAAAATCTTAAAGATGGTATTGAATGGAAATTAAAAGAAAATTTAAGAGAAAATAATAATGATGAATACCATAGAATATTACAAGAGAAGGATAATTGGTATTGTCTGCTTCCTATTCATGTAGTTCAAAAAAAAGGATGGAGTGATAATTTTAATGAAGTTAGAGATTATAGAAGATGGATGAAATTTATTCCTCCACCACATTCTTAATAAAATCAGTTATTTCAGTAGACCAACTATTAACTTCTAATCGTGTCTCTTCCCTCTTAAATTTATCTTTATTTATTGTATTTTTATTATGACATATAGCAGTCATAGTATAATATGGATTTGTTAATTCAATTGTTTTTAATTTTGTAGAATTAATTAAACCAGAATTTTCAGCCCGAGATGTGCCGTCAAATCCATTAGTTTTATTATACCATTTCCTATGAAAAACCATAGTCGCTTCGTGTATTAATTTTTTATTATCGCCACAGTCTAAACTATAAAAATCTTCCTTTGTATATGGTGGATATAAAAATATTAATTTATCACTACCTACACATCCTACACCAGTAGATTTTAGGACATTATAAGAATGTGTCAAGTATGTGGGTTCATATAAATCATCATCATCCATCATAGCAAGTATATTATGATTCGCATTTTTTATAAGTCTATTTCTCTTTTCACCTATACTACACTTTTTTTTATTTCTAATATATTTCAGCTTAATAGGTTTTATAGCATCTATAAAATCTCTATAATCATCACCATCTAATAAAGGTTCTGTTCCATCATCATCAATTACCACTTGTAATTTATTACGAGGATATTGTTGAACCATCAAATTACGTAATATAAAAGGTAGAAATTTACGCCTATTATATGTAGGAATTAAAATAGAGATCTCCGGTATTAGATTTTGTTGATAATCCATATATTATTATATATATATAATTATATTTAAATTTATGCGTGTTCTTGAATTATTCAGTGGAACTGGAAGCGTCGGTAAATGTTGTAAAGAATTGGGTTGGGAAACAGTATCAGTAGATTTACTTTTACCAGCAGACCATATGATAGATATAATGAATTTTGATTATAAGATATATCCTAAAAACCATTTTGATATAGTATGGGCGTCTCCCCCTTGTGTAGATTATAGTAATTTACAGTCTTGTTGGTTGGGTAGAAAGAAAGGAGATGGGATAATATATACACGAGAAATAATGGAAGAGAATATGAATAAGGCAGATAATTTAGTTTTGAAAGCATTTGAAATAATTGATTATTTTAATCCTCATTATTGGTTTCTTGAAAATCCGCAAACTGGTAAATTAAAAAATAGAGATATTATGAAAGATAAACCTTTTTATGATGTCTCATACTGTATGTATAGTAATTGGGGTTATGAAAAAAGAACTCGTATATGGACTAATAAAAAAGATTGGAATAATAAGATATGTGATAAAAGTGGAGCGTGTGGTAATATGATAAAAGTAAGTGGTTTAAATAGAGAAAGACACCTTCATCAAAGTAATTGCGGAAATACTGAAAAACAACAAGCAGTGAGAAAACAACATATACTTAATGTATCCAAAGATGTTCATACTGTTGGTGAAAGAAAAAAGAAAGTAGAAGGACAAATTGACGTTGGAACAACTAAATTAGATAGATATAGAATTCCAGAAGATTTAATATTTAGTTTATTTTTAGAATAAAATATATTGGTTATATTATATGTCAAGTTCTAATGATAAAGATAATAAAAATGAAGTTTTGGAAACAAGACCAGCACCGAAAGTGTATAAAGTAAAAGACCCAGAAGCAGATAGTAGATTTGCTGAAATTCACCCACATCTTCCCCAGCCACCAGCACTTTTATTAATTGTAGGATCGGTTAAGCAAGGTAAATCAAATCTACTTGTTAATTTATTATGTAATCCAGCAATGTATAAAGATAAGTTTGATATTGTTAAGATTATTTCAAATACTTTAAATGCTGACCCAAAGGGTAAATTAATGAATAAATATTTTGATTGTGAAGACCATTACACAGACCAAATGATAACAGATATGATAGAAAGTCAAAAGAATTATGATGATGATGAGCGACCGACAGTTGCTATGATATTGGATGATATATTAACAAAAGATTTTAAAAAGACCAACGCTGTGTCTTTTCTCGCAACACGTTTCCGTCATTATGGTATTGGGTTATTAGCGTTTACTACTCAAAGTTTTCGTGCTGTATCCGGATTAATTCGCAATAACGCAAATTCTATTATTATTATGAAGCAGCAGAATACAAAAGAATTAGAAAAGATAGATGAAGAATATGGTGATATGTTCCCCAATATATTTATGGAATTATATAAGAAGGCAATAGATGACGCACCATTTTCATTTCTGTATTTAGATTTACAAACTAATCCAGCGACAGCATATATTAGATTTGAAACTCCTATCGCAAATGGAGGAAATAAATTATTTTAAATATAATATAATAAATATATTTGATAATATATAAAATGGATTTATATGGTAGTGGAGCATCTGTCGCACAAGCAAATTCCCAAACTCAATTAGCAAGGCAAATTAATATAGCAAATGTAGATTTTAATAATAGTTTAGCAGAACAAGTAGACACTGCTAGAACAAATATGGCGGAAGAACAAGGGTCAGTTAATCAAAAAAACGTAGTATCTATGACTACTGCTGGTGGAAAATTAGCAACACTAGCAGCCCCAGCCGTAGGTGCTGGTGCTAAAAAGGTGGGTGGTAAATTAATGGGTAGAGGTACGGAAATAGCAGCAAGTTTAGCAGAAACCACCGCAAGAGAAGGTGGGGAACAGTTTGTAGCAAGAAACGCATTAAGAGCAGCAGAAAATAGAACTGGAACGGTTGGTGTATTTGCTGGTGAAGATGTATTCGCAGCCGCAGAAGAAGAAGCATCGGCGTTTGGTGGAGAGGTGAGTGATATAGGGAGAACTGGATTAGAAGAGGGTGAATTGTATAGTGCTGAAAGTTCAGCAACCGATATTGCTGGTGATGCTGGACGTGGAACAGCAGAAGTAGTTGAAGGAATTGGTACATCCGCACCGGCACGAGAAGCAGCAGAGGAGGCACTAGAAAAGGGTGCTGGTGCGGTAGTCAAGGGAGCATTAAAGACTGGGGCAAAAGGAGCGATTGCTGGTGTTGGTGGTGTTTTAGATGTTGGACAAGATATTGTAAGAGCAACAAAGCAAGGTGGTATTTCATGGGATACATTTGGTTCTAATAATTATTCTCGCATAGGTAATATAGGAAATATTATAGGAAGTAGTCTAGAAGTTGCTGGTGTTTTTATGGGGCCGGTTGGTTTAGCAGCAGAAGCAGCCGGAGCAGCAATATCTCTCGGTTCAGCCGCATTAGAAACCTATGGTGATGTAGAGGCTGGTGCGGAGGAAGAAGAAACTACCGAAAGTGATATTACCAGTCAAGCACGAAGTCAAGCGGTAGCAGAAACTACCGAAACAGCAGTAGGTCGGTCTAATTAATAATATTTTTTTATATAATAATTTATTAATAATGAATATTCAAAATGGGGATTGTTTAGATTTACTAGATGAATTAGAAGATAATAGTGTAGATATCCTATATACAGACGCACCATATATACCACCAGAACATTCTAAAACGTTAACTAAATATAAAAAGACTTTAAGTGAGATGGGTATATTAGAATGTTTTTATAAAAATTATTTAAAAAAAATAGATAGAGTTTTGAAAGATGATGGTATGGTATTACTATATTGTAATAGTGATAGTTATGCTATGTTTTATATTCACTTATATCCATTTGTTAAAAAGATGAGATGCTTTGTTTGGGATAAGATATCTTGTAGTTTAGGATATACTTTTAGACATCAGCATGAATTAATATTATATGGTGAAAGACCAAATATGAAATGTATTAAATGTGGTAATGGGGATGTATTTAAATTTAAAGCAGTAAAAGCAAATACAAAAACACATCCAGCAGAAAAACCAGTAGAATTACACAAACATATCCTAAATAATTTAGTTGACGAAAATAAAGTTGTACTTGATACTTTTATGGGAACTGGAAGTATAGGTGTTGCGTGTAAAGAATTAGGATGTAAATATATAGGATTTGAGATAGAACCGGAATATTTTAATTTAGCAAAAGAGAGACTTTTTTAATTTTTTATTTTTATTATTTTTAATTTATTTAGAAATTATTTTATATTGTTATACTATAAAATGAGTTCATATTGGCGTAATGATGAAAAAATCAAGATCTCACAGACACAAGTTTCCATTCCTTCTACAAATGGAAGGTCTTATGATGGAACTGCCGGACAGTCTGGGAGACGAGTAGATTTTGAAATTCCCCCTACTGTTAAATTTATGGATGGTAAAAACTCATTTTTACAGTTTGATGTAAAGTTGGGTATTCCAGCTGGGGGTGTTCCAACACGACTTCATTTAGACCCTTTTATTGGCGGTCAGTCGGTAGTTAAGAATATTCGCATTTATTCTGGAAATCGTGCTGTCCTTCTAGAAGAAATCAGTGAATATAACGCAAAGGTTCAAATTCAGTATTCCTATGATAGTGATGATAGTATGCGTAAGATGAGAGCATTAAAAGAGGGTTCACTTGTTGATAATGTTGAAAATCGTGGAACTTTGGGAACATCTGTATCTAATAATATTGATATTACCAGCAACCCATATTATAAACCGGTATCTGCTGTTCCAGCCGCTCGTGATTGGGGAACGGCAGATGATTTCTTAACTGCTAAATTATCTCTACCAATCCATACTGGTCTATTTGCTGATAGTGATAAGATTTTCCCAGTTATGTTAACAAATGGTCTTTTTATTGAAGTAGATTTGGAAGACCCAGCAAGATTTATTAAGCAGTTAGATAGTGTTAATCGTTTCCGTAGAATGAAGCAGAACCCAGTATTTCATGGAATAGCGGCTGATGGTAGTGCTCTACCTATTCAAAATGGGAGTAATAGAACTGAAATATTTTTAGGAAAACAAAATGGAGTCACAAGTGTGAAGAATTGTCCTTTTGTGAAGGGAGAAAAAGTTGGTATTTGTAGTATTACTAATCCTAACCAGCAATGTAATTTAACTACCCTCGCCGATGCTGATGCTTTCCCTACTATTACAGATATTACATTAGACTCTGGCTTTGTTAAATTAACAGTATCCGGTTTTCGCAATCGTGATACTGGAACTGGTCTAGAAGCAACATCAAATAATTTTATAGTTTATTCTGCTGCTATTGATACTCTTATGGTTCAAGCAGACGACAGCACTACTGTATTATTACCAGCATCTACTTCATATGCGGCAACAGCATCATTTTCTAATGTTGAAATTGTAGTTCAGCAAGTAGGCGTAGATCCTCGCTATGAAAGTGGAATGATGAAAAAGATGCGTGATGGTGGTAGTGTAGAAATTGATATTATGTCTGCTACTAATTACAAACATTCATTACTATCTTCTAACAGAAATGCTACTGTTAATCTTCCATTATCTAATACACGTGCGAAGTCTATGCTTATTATGCCTACTGATGCGAAGGTCTTAAATTCGGCAGATTTAATTAGTGGTAGTAAGCAGTGCTATGATGAAGAAAATACCGATATGGATGGACGCTTACATTCTATTCGCTCCGGACAAGTTGGAATTATAGACCAGTTAACACAGTATCAGTTTGTTATAGATGATAAACTTGTACCATCAAGACCTATTGTAGTATCAAAGATTAATAAGGGACATTCGGTAGCGGCACAGCCTCTAATTGAGTTAGAAAAAGCATTAAATAACTCTGGTATTGTTCCACGGTCTTTTGTAGATTATAACCGTAATTTCTTAATTGGTAGGGCATATGCTCTTGATGGTGGTGTAGCAAATCTCAATAATAAATCAAACCAACTTCAACTATTATATAATGAGAGTTCCGCTACTGGTGTAGACCGACCACCACAGCATAACAAGTTGTTATATTGCTATGTATTCCACGTTCGCCGAATTTCTATCAAGGGTGAAAGTGTAGTAGTCTCTCTCTAAATAAGACATCTTATTATTATCTATTGAGTTAATTTTTTATTTTTTTTTTTCCAATAATTTTATATATTATATTATAAAATGTCTGCTGATAAGAAATATCTGTCTATATTACCTAATAACGTTCCGGCGTCTGGTAAGGTATCATTTGCGAGGGGTAATCCAATTTTGACTATTACTCTTGGTCGCCAAGCTGGTGTTCTTGACCTATCAAGTCTACGTCTTTCTGGTGAGTTGAATATATGGCGTGATGCTGCTGGAACACTACATCCCACAGATGCGGCTGCTGAACGTCTAATGGGTTCTCATAAATTAGGTGTTTATTCCGCAATAGACCAGTTAGTTTTCCGCCACGCCGAGACAAAGCAAGTAATAGAGCATATACGTCATTATGGACGTTTTATGAGTTCCTATATGCCGGTTATGGCTGGTAGTCAAGATGTCGCCGGACATTTGAGCGAAACTGCTTTAATTATGCCTAATTATCAACAGTATAGGGATCATGTAATTCGTGCTACTGCTGGAAATAAATTCTGTATTCCACTTCCTAGTGGATTAACTCTCGGTGGTTCATCATTACCTCTTGATAAAGTCCCAGTAGAAATTGAAATTCATTTAGCACCGGATAGTCAGTTTTTCTATTCTAGTGATGGAACTGATACTGGAATTGGAAATGCTTTCTATGAATTAAGTGATATAGAAGTAGCGTGTGAAGTTCAGTATGGAGCACAAACACCAGACGCTGGTATGTTAGCATTTAACTCAATCACATCTTATTTCACTACACTGGAAAGCACTAATTCTATTATTAACTTTAATCTCGGTCTATCAAAGGTTCTTGGAGCATTTGTTAATTTTGTTCCAGCCTCATTTGTTAATAATCTTAATCAAGATGGTTTCCTTACTTATATGCCTACGAAGTCTGCTGGAACTATTGCTGATTTAGAGAAAATTAGTTTCTTACGAAATGGTGAACGCTTCCCTTCTGCTTTTGAGATTGATACGGTTTATGATTCATCCACCAATGATACAGTAGTAGTAGATAATCAAGTAATTAAAAATTTCCTATCTTCTATTATTCCAGAGGATAGACATACACGAACTACCGCATCACCTCTTAATACTAATCGCAATTTCCTTGCTGCTTCAAGTGGTCTTGATGCTGCTGCTTCTTATCGGTACATTCCGGATACTGGTGCTTGCTACGGTGTGGGTCAGTTATACGATATGTTGGATAGTGAAGGTGTTGATTTCAGCAACGCACAGTTTTCTATTCAAATGACTAATGGTCTTGATGACGGAAATCCTATTTCAGCTTATCTCTTTATTAAGAGTAAGGTAGTAGTTGCGTGGTCTGGGAATATGGGAGTTCAAGTAGTATCTTAATTTAATTTTTTTCTATAACATATTTTTTTTAATTTTATTTTTTTTAATAAGTTTTTTATAAAGTATAGTTATAAATGACTGATATTAAAGACGACCCAGTGAGCGGAGGAAATATCCCAGATTTAATTAAAATTGGTGCGATACCGACTTCTTACGGACAGACCCTTTTTACAGATGTAATTGACCCAATTACGTTTTCCCAAAAACAGTGTAGATTTACTCTTCAGCGTGTTGCTGGATTTCTTCACTCTAATTCAAAAATTACATTAGGAATTACGCCAAAGACGACTACTACTGCTTTTTATCCACTTAACATAGGTGTATCTAATCTTGTTAAAAGTGCTGCTTTAAGAATTGGTAATCAAACTGTTTGTGAAATTAGTGATTACGACCACTTCCATCAGTATCAATCTCTCTTTATTTCTAATGAAGATAATAAGGAACGAGAGCAATTCTTATCACAGCGTGTAATCGCTCATAAATCCATTTATGATGACCGTGTTGCTAACACTACTGATAAACCACCGAATTCTGCGAAAAAGACTGGACTTGATGTAGGACGTAATCCAGTAGTAGCGGCTGCTGGTGGTGCTGGAACATTCCAACTTCTACCATTTCAGCTAAATAGTGCGGCATCCGCACAGACCATCGCTGACGCACCAGTATATTCAGTTTACCTCAGTGATTTGTTCCCATTCCTTAAATTTAATCAGTTGCCGTGTTTTATGTTAGACCAAGAGGTTCACATAGATATTACTTTCCAAGATAGTCTATCTACTCTAACTGGGGCAAGTCTATCACGGAGAATGTGTGTTGCGAATAGTGATGCTGGTTCTAATGCTGTTGAGTATGATATTAATGAAAGTGAAGTAAAACTCATTTATGATAGTATCATCTATGACGGTGATGTCATGGAACAGTATAGACAGCAAAATAAATCATTACAGTTTTCATATGTAGATTATCGCCTCGCAAAAAGAACTGGCGACCAAACTAAATTCGCTGATCTCACATTTCAAATTGGAGGTAATGGTCGTCTTGTGTCAAAGGTATTTTTTGCTTTACAGAGCAATGAAAATTTTACACCAGTATCTCTACTAAATGGTGTATGTGCGAAAGATGTTCCAGCCGCACAGTCTCTATCTGTTAATCTATTATATAATGATATGTATGAATTTAACAGAGATAGGAAAAATCCAGCACTTCTATTTTCTACCACACAGCAAGCAGAAGGTAGAGTTCCTATGGTACAAAGGGACGAATACCAAACCTCTTCTGTCTCTTCTCTAACTGCCGAGACAATGGAGGGACACGCACAGAATTCCGGAACTATTGGTCTTGGTGGTCTTATGCGATGGACTGCTATTAAACCTAACCGAGGTCAGCGTATCAATAATAAGGGTATGGATTTAACATACAAGGCTACTGGTCTTGGTGCTGAAACATACACTCTACGTGTATACCTTGAAATATTAAAGACTGCGAAGATTGAAGACGGCCAATTTTCTTGCTACTTTGCTTAAATAACATAAATTTTAATTATTTTTTTATATGATATAGTAAATGCTATATTTATACTATCAGTTGATTAAAGACTGGATTTTAGATGTCCTAAATTGTTTTGAATATAAAAGAAAATATATAGAAGTTCAAAAAGAAAAAGACCAATTAGAAAAGTATGTAGAAGGATTATGTGATAATCAAAGAGAATTAATGGGTTTAGTATCATCTATAAAAAAACGCACCGCTCAAATAGAGGAACGTGAATTAGAAAAGAGTAGGGTAGATATTTACGCTTAATTTACTTAAAATAAAATCTATTATTATGTATATAATATGAATATTAAAAGTAAAAATATAGAAGAGGATATAATTAAGGCACGCCCTACATTAAAGATGAATACTGTACGGCAATATGTAGTTTTATTAGAAAGATTACAGCGATTATTTAAGGCTGATTATTATGACTTTTTAGAAGATAGTGATAAGTTGATGGAAAAAATAAAGGATTTACATTATCTAACACAGAGAAATATGTTAAATGCGATTATAGTTTTATTGATGGCGTTAAATCATGATAAGAGTTATGATGTCTTATTAGAAACATATGGAAAGTTGAGAGATGGATTTAATGAAAAATATGATGATGAACAGAAGACTGGCGTGGTAAGCGATAAGCAAGCACCTAATTTTGCTACAAGTGAAGAGATATTTGATATGTTAAAAAAGATGAAAGAACAGTTGAAGAATGTATCTAATGAACCAAATAAAAAGGAAAAACAATTATTACAAGCGTATACACTATTTAGTATATATTCTCGTATGCCTATGCGGAATGATGTAGCTGGAATGCGTGGAATTGGTAAGCGTGAATATAACAAATTAACTGTGGAAGATAAGAAAGATAATAATTATCTAGTTGTTGAAAAATCAAAGTTATTTTTTGTATTAAATAATTATAAGACATCAAGGAAGTATGAAGAATTAAATTTAGAAATAGAAGATAAAGAATTAAAGAGGATTTTAAGACGTTATATTAAAGTTAATGGGATGGGTATTTTGTTTAAGACATCTACTGGAAAACCCATTACACGCACAGAATTATCAAAAATATTATTAAAGTATAGTGATTCATATATGGGAAAAAAGATATCTACTACGCTTTTACGCAAGATATATTTATCATCAAAATACGGACAAGACGGAGGATTAAAAGAGCAATTTGAAGAATTAGAAAAGGATAACAAAGTAATGGCACATTCAAAGGAAGTAGCACTTAACACATATGTTAAAAAAGCACAAAATTAGATATTATAATATATATAATAATAAATGATAGTACATAAGACCCATTCAAAAAAAGATATCCTAAAATTATTCAAAGACCATGGAGTAGATTTAGATAATACTATTTCAAAATCTCAATTAGTTTCAACCATAGATGAATATATGGATGATTTCAAATATGATGATAAAATAAAAAACAAGACAGAGCTGAAAACATATCTTAAAACAACATCATTGAAGCAGAGACCTAATAGTTTTAAAAAAAGTGAAATAATGTTTAAATCAAAGAGATTAATTAAATGGGGTAAAAATAACTATATTTTTGATGGTGGTACATATATGAATGGAATTAAACCATATGAAGACGTTATGAGTATATATATGTGGGGAGATCTCCCCTCTGTAAGACGTGCGTGTAATTATTATAATGATAGTCCATACAGAAAAAATCACGTAAATCCAATTATGACAGATGAAATAAGACAGCAAATAGATAATAATAGAATAATAAAACAACAAGTATATAATAGTTTGGTAATAACAAAAGCACCAGCAGATAAACCTTTTGTGATAAATTTTAATTAATGCGTTTTTTTTTATAAATTAATATATATAGATAAAATATATATGAGTAAGTCAGCAGATTTAGCATTTGGAAATAAATATGAAAATAAAATTCATAATAAATTAGAAAGTGTATTTGGTGAGTTAAAGAATTCAAGATGTAATCCGGAAATGGGTAAATATTATGAGTTTGATAAATATAATGATAATTATTTTATAGAAATAAAAACAAGGCGTATAAGACATAATCAATATTGTAGTCTATTTTTTGGAAAAAACAAATTAGTCAAGGGTGATAAATTATTAAATGAAAACCCTAATTTACGCATTTTCTATTTGTGGCAATGTAGTGATGGCGTATATGGCTGGGAACATAGAAGCACAGAATTTAATATAGAAGATAGAGGTAGAACAGATAGAGGTAAAGATGAAATTAACAAATGTGTAGATATTGAAACAAGACATCTTAAACCATTAACAGAACTATTAACATAAGTTAATTATTTATTAACCTCTGGTAAGACTTAACATAATGTTTATGTCATATAATTATTTTTCATATAGTATTTTTAATATTCTTTCATATGGTTAAAAATATATTAACATATAGTATAATGGATAAAGTAGAGATATCCTATAAAGGTAAATCTAAAAAAGTTCCCAAATCATATGTGGGAAATCTAAAAGGTGCTGAAAAAAAGAAACAAGTGAAATCTATTATAGAAGGCAAAAAACGTCCAAAAACATCCGCCCCTCAACGCAAGTCTACATACACTACCAGATTTGATAAAAAATATGGTAAAAAATTAGATGAAATGAAAGGCGGTAGATCTAAACGAAATATAGCAAAAATAACTAAAATTCCATACAAAGCATTAGACGAAGTTATGAAGAGAGGGGAAGGTGCTTATAAGTCATCTGGTTCAAGACCAAATCAAACACCGCAATCGTGGGGTAGAGCAAGAATGTATAGTTATATTTTAGGCGGTGGAGCACGAAAAGCAGATGCGGATATTACTAAAAAATATAAAGTTAAATTCTAATATATATATATAAATATGTTAATGATAGATAAACAAATGAAACAAAAAAAAGAAAAATTACGCATACAGAAACGTGAATGGGAACGAAATAATAGAGTTAAATATACATGTCCTAAATCACGTACACCCAAAGCTGAAACTTTAAAAATTAACAAAGGGACATTTTTGATAACTTTTTAGTCTTTTTTCTCGGTGCTACAAATACTACCTCATCCTCATCCAACTTCCTCAACTTGACTAATGCTAAACAACACGCCATAAAATACTGGTGATTTTCACTATTTATTCTTTTACCCCTTATTTTTTTATTCCAAATTAAATCACAAAATCTATGATATGCTTTAATTTGTTTATCTATTGAAATATTCTCTCTTAAACTATCTGTGATTAATTTTGTAGCAATATCCTTATAATATTGATAATTATATGATCCTAATGGAAAACCACTAATTAATATATCCGCCCAAAATAAACATAATGTACCATCAGCACCAACTTTAATCATAAAACAATTAATTATTTATATTGTTATTTTTTTATATATTTATATTTATAAACAGAGATGCCGTATACAAAAGGGAAGATGAAAGGTAAATTAACTATTACTGAATTAAGACGTTTAGTAAACGCACATAATTATTTATCATCAATTAAATTACCAAGAGGTATTCCATATGAAAGAATTATAGCAATACTTGACAAAGAAGGATATGATGTAGACCACAAAGGAATGAAAATAACACCTAAAAAAAATAAACAAGTTAAGCGAAAACCAGTAATTACAGAACAAAAAGCACAGAAATTCGGCATTAAAAGAAGTCAGCCAAAAGATAAAGAAAGTCTAAAATTAGCAGAAGAGCGACGCAAGAAAAAAGAAGAAGGTAAAAAAAGATATGCGGAAAGAGAAAAGGTAAAAAAGAAGGAAAGAGCAGTTAGGCGAGAGAAATTTTTAGCAAGTATGAAAGATAAGTAATTATGCGTCCATACACTTTTTAATCTTTTTGTGTTCTATAAACCCCTCCCTCAAACCTTGTAGCGATTTGTCTTGTCTCATAGTGCTTATAGTATCCGTCCGCATTTCTATCACATACTTCCAAAAACTCCTCTGTATCGTGAATCATATTTTTAAGTCTTTTATTGTCCTCTTTGAGTTTCTCATTCTCTTTTTTGAGTTTCTCAAACTCGTCGTCCATTGCCTTAAAAACTTCCGGTTCAAGAGCATCACCATCTGCCAGATTTTTTAGATATTCCCACCAGCATGAGACAAAATCAAGGGTAATGTCAGTCATTATTGTTTTTTTATGTATATGATTTTTTCTCTACGTGTAATCAAATTTATATTTTCTTTATATTGGTAGTTAGTTATAGTGCTTATCAAATTTTTAAAAACATCGTTTTCATAACACTCTGTTAATCTATGTTAATCAATAATTAACCATATGTAAGAATTACTAAAAAACTATTTCAAAAATAATTATATGAGAGAAACATATTGTTAACTCTTACACCAAGTAAAAAAAATATTAACATATATATTTAATCTAATCTACCTTTTTGTTTATTTATACCCTACACCAAATACCGTGTTTTTCAACTACACCGAAACGTGCTTTTATTCCCTCCAACGCAACTCTCTTGCGTTCTTCCTCTGGTAGTTTTTCAGCCATTCTATCGTGTCTTCCACACACACCAAAGTGTATGTATTCTATGCGATGTGGTTTTCCGGGCGTATTCCTACCACCGTCCCAATTATCAAAGAAATCACGTTCATACGGTTTCCTTATTTTTAGGACTTTCATGGCGGCCGACCCCCACGTAGAGCACTTACATAGTTTTCCGCTTTTTGTAGTCCATATACATAGATTTAATGTACTATCCCCACTTTGATATTTCTTTCTGCTGTCTAGTATATTATCAAAATTCATTTTCATAGTAGCATGGGCGGGTCTCTCTAGAGACTGGGATGCCCACCGCGGTATTTGTAAAACCTTATTTTGATAGTAATGACGCATCGCCTCCTCGTATATTTTCTCAATAAATTCAGTAGGAAGATAACTGAATATGTGTCTATAAGATATCTTGTTTTTCTTGTTTTTGATATAATCCTCATTTAGGATTTCACAGTTGTTATCCTCAATATAGATGGTTTTGTTGAAGAGCTGATTTAGGATGATGAAATCGTCCATTTTAGTTTCACCCATTTTCCACGCCATCTGTGTTTTTCTATGTTAATGGGTAAGTGTCTATGGGTAATCAAATTTATATTATCCTTGTTAATAGAGAGGATACGAGATGTAAGGAATTAACTTATTGCTAATCAAATTTATATTATGTTGATATTTACAAGATGTTAAGAATGATGTTTTAGGATATCTTTGTGGTATAACATTTTGTTAATGGTCTAATCAAATTTATTGAAAGTCTATACAGAAAAAAATGTAGGAAATGCGCCTATGACGCTACCGTCATAGAAAAAAACAGAAAAAAGTAGTTTATGACGCGTTTATGACGGTAAAAAAAGTAGTATAAGTTTATAAACTTATACTACTTTTTTTACCGTCATAAA
>WLWF01000902.1_pt1 | contig 27022 bp, 34 predicted proteins | sample 6718331 | NCBI WGS metagenome assembly WLWF01 (sample SAMN12718692, study PRJNA515312) | sponge metagenome | isolation source: marine sponge | host: Mycale hentscheli | place: New Zealand: South Island, Marlborough, Capsize Point | collected 2003-05-01
TAAGCTTCAGATAGTTCCTTAAATGTATTTTCATCACCCCCTTTATCTGGGTGGTGAGTTTTTGATAATTTCCTAAATGCCTTTTTTATCTCATCTTGAGTGGCATTTCTATTGATATTTAGAGTTTTGTAGTAATCTTTAGTCATATGGTTTACGATAGAAATAAATATAAAATTGTTTTATTTAAAAATGGTGAAAGAAATAAAGTTTTATTTTCCTCCAACAATAAAAAAAGTATTTTAAAGAAATATACTAAATTTATTGAAGAAAAGAAGCCTAAATTCGTAATGGAATACATTTCACGTAAAAAAATTATGTTCGAGTTGGCTGTAGTAACTAAGGAATCTACTGAAAATAGTCTATACGTTAAAGATTCTGTTGGTAGAACTAGGGAAATTACTCTTAGTGAATCGGAATATAGATTTATAAAAATGTTACCTTACTGGAAGGAAGAAAAAATTTATGACCACAACTTAAAGTCTAAAATTACTTTTTTATCACTTATGGAAAACTATTTACAAGATGAAGACTTTAAACAAGTTTTTACTTTAAATAATAAAGTTATAATACAAAAAGATGATATGTTTAATGTTTTTAGTCTTAAGACAGTTTCAGACGCTCTTAGGTTACTTACAGTTATAGAGTTAGAATTTTTAAATAAGGGTCGTTATGACTGTTTGTTTGTTACCGATAATAGTACTGTTCAGAGAAAACAACTATATAATCTTTTAGAAAATGCTGGATACGGTAGAGATTTTTTAAGAAAACAATATACCTACTAGTCTTTAATAAAAATAAATTCCACATCTTCAATATCCACAGATAGTTTTGATTGGTTTCTATTAACTTTAATCCTAACAAATTGTTCAATTTCTAGTAAAACTGATAAAAATTTATTACCGGGAATTTTTATTGTTATTTGTGTGTTTTTGATATGGGAATTTAATTTTAATTTTTGTGCTATTTCTGCACAATCTTCTAAAATTTTAGACTCTTTTTTATTTTCTCCCATATCCCACTATTTTTTTTATTTTCTTCCTTAGTATCAACAACGTGATATTTAGCTACCACTTCCTGGATACTACTTTTTTTTATCTCCTCTATTACGTTTTTTTTATGTTGTAGGATTTCCTTCTGGTCCTTCAAGACTTCCTGACGGAACCATGTTTCCGGGTTTTTCTTCATTTAAGTTTGTTTTAGTTTCAAAATCAAAATTTAATTTTCTTAAAGAACCTACTTCATTTTCAGAAAATAATTTTCTTAGTTCTATCATTTTTAACTCTAAAAGGTGGTTTTTTTCTTCTACATCTCTATTCCATTTGATTACGGCTTCTATTTCACCCACCAAAACATTACAATCATCTTCAGTAAACATATTAAAGAACGACACAAGTTTATGTGTGCTACTTTTATTACCACTTTTAATTTGTACTTTACCACCTCTACTAGCAATAATTTTTTGGTCTTCCCAGTTAATAGGAATTTTTAAATCAATAACAACAAAATCTTCATGCATTCTAATGCTATTAAAGTTGTCCCCAAAACTTGATATGTGTTTGTATAGTGTCATTTAATATATTAAGTATGTTATGGTGTAAGCAATTGTTAACCCCAATAGTAACTCTTCTTGGTATGGTAATTTATATGCTGTCGGTTCTTCAACATACAATTTTCTAATAATCATTGTACCGTTACGTACTATAACCAGTATGGAAAATATAAAAAACCATGTAAATCCCCAATGTTCCATTTATTTTTTACTTTCTTCTAGAATTTCTTTTCTTAGAGTTTGTAATACTGTTTTTAATTCTTGAGCTGATTTTCTAGCTCTAATACCAGCACTTTTATTTTTTTTATCAAAAAATTTCTCAGCGTCTACTTTAATAGACGTTACTAGTGTTTCTAATTCTGTTAATGTTTCCATATTATTCTTCTGTTTTGTTTTTGTCTTGTTGGTATGATTCCCATGTTACAAAACTTTGGTTTACCATACTTAGTTTATTTATAAGTTTTAAAGCTTTTTCTAATTTATCTTCAATACTTACATCCTGCATATTTAAAACTCTTTCCAGTTCGGCTTCGAGTTTTTGTTTTTGTACGATTAATTCGTTATTTATGATTGCAATTATTCTCATGATTTAATTTTAGTCAAAGATTATTTAACTGTCAAGCTCTCATTCAATAATATATATATTTCATATAACATATCTAATTCTGACTTTGTTTTATCTGTGTGTAAAATAAAAAGTATGTTTAAAAAATGTTTTAATTTTTCTAAATGTTCATCATTTTTTTTATGGTAAAAAGATTCGTAAAAGAAATGAAAAAAGTAATCATAATGAGTACCTTCTACATTAAAATTAATATTTTCTTTTTTAAAATTATTTATAGTTTTTTCCCAACACCAATTAAAATGGCCTGTAATTTCTTTATCTGTTTTTATAACGTCTAAACCTAAATAAGTGTCGTTTACTAAATTATATAAAGAACTTAAATAATCACCAAACAAACTTACTTTAGCCACATTAATATTATGTGCTTTAACCCACAGGTTCATTTCTTCACGACTTATAGGTTGAGTCACGTATTTAAAAAATTGTTCTGGTAATAATCTTCTTCTTTCCATATCTTTCATAGTTTTAAAGATAGGTAGTGGGAATATTAGAGGAAAGGGTGTTATTGTGTTTTTTTATTGTAGTTCCACAATTTCTTCATTGACTCTACATCGATATTAACATCCTCTTTTACTTGTTTTACTTTTTGTACATCTGGTGTAATACCTCTTAAATTAGTCATTGAAGCTTTCTGGTCTGCTATTTTTTCTGCTCTTCTTTTTTTAGATTTTAACATTTTTTCACCTAAATCACTTGGTACTACATTCCCTAAAGCTTCACCTTCAGCATCCTTTTGTGCATTTCCAGTTTCTTGTGACCCCTCTAGATATTTGGTTAACCTATCCATATTTAAATTATTTATATCATAATCTATTAGTCCTGGATGTGCAAAATCATCAACGAATTCTTGTGCTTCTTCATCGTTTCTATAATACTGAAATTGTCCATCTGCATTAGTTTGTGACATTTCTTGATGTGGAAACTGTGGGTTTTCATTACCTTCAAAATTCTCATACTCTTTGAATTTCTTATTAGTGTCCTTCATCGCTTTGTTATTTTCTGTTTTTGATTTTTTTACTGCTTTTTCATAAGCATCATACCCTGGGTGTTTAGCTTCACTTAGTTTATCTTTTAATTTTTTGGTTACTAGTTTTTTAATTGTTTCGGTAGTAGTTTCATTTACTTTAGTTGCCTCGCTAATTTCTTTCGTCCATGAATCCTTAGTATAACCCGCGTCTTTAGCTTCTCGCATCTCTGTACTAGATAGTGTGTTCCATGGTTTTTTCATCTTTAAATTATTTACAACAGTATCTTCATTTATAACATCTTTAATCATACCGTCAATCGTATTTTCTAATACCATTTTTTCAGCCATCTCATTAGCAACTGCTTTTAAAGATTCTTCAATTACAGAATTCATAGTTTCATTACCTACCTCTTCAGTCCTTCCTTTTCTAAAGTTTTTTCTATCCTCCTCAACCTCTAAAGCTTTCATTTCTACACCTTTACCATCTCTGGCTAATGCATGATTTTCACCAATTCTTTTAACTGCTTTAGTGATAATTTTATCTAAATCTGGTTTTGTTGCTAATATTGACATAATTTCTTTTTATTATAAATATCTATTTATTCGTATTTTCCACCAACATTAGAACCCATTGTATAGATTTGTCCAATTGGTGTATTCATTTTACCTGTTCCTACCAAACTTGTTATTGGAGATTTGTATATACTTCTTCTTATAATCTCCTCTATTTCTTTTTTAACTAGTTCTTTTATGTAAGTCCTATCTTTACCTGTTTTTTTTGCAACCTCTGTTATTGCAGCTTTTACCATTTTATTATCCGTTAGTTCCAAAGCGTTAATATCTCCTTGATTACAATAAGGGAATTTTTTACATCTTTCTTTTACTTTAACAAATTTCCCTCCAGGCCACTGAGTCTTTGCTTTTCCTCTCCAATTCTTTTCGTCTTTTGCCCATATCTTTGGTGTGGAGTATTGTCCTGAACTTGCAGCTGTGGTAGCTTCATCAAATTCTTCTTTTTTCTTTTTTTTCTTTTTGTTACCAGCAAATCTAGGGTCCATACCCATTGGAGCCATAAAAGCACCAGCACTTGCTGATGTGGTTGCTTCACCCATTTCCTCTTCTTTGGTTTTACTCCACTCTTCATGTGTCATTTGTGGGTGGATTTTTTCACAATCATGGTCTTCATCTAAAATAGCTTTATAACCAATAGGGTCTTTACTAATTGCATTTTTTAATGCTTTTTCAAAATTATTTTTTATTCCCATTATTTTACCCTTTTAATTTCTGATTGCCACATACTACGTCTAAACCAGAATGTTTTATATAATTCTAACATTACTTTACTAACAATATCTACTATTTCTGACCTGGTATTTCTACCTTTTTTAATTTCATCAGCTATAACTTTCTGTACCTCAGTTTTAAACTGGGGTTTACCCATGAAATCTTTTATCTCTTTACGAGCTATTCTTTCAATTTCTTTTTTATCTGTGTTAGTTAATGCCATATACTATAAATACTACTTAACATTAGATACGACCCAAGAAGCTGTAACAATTGTTGCCGCTCCTAAAAAGAAGTGTATAACCGGTTTATTATACCATTTTGGTCTTAGTTCTTTTGTTAAGTCCATATACAGTTCTATCCTTTGATTTAGTAGGTCTGTCTTCTCCAACATAAAAGCTATATGTAAACTGTCTTGAGTATGGAGTGTCCTGTAGTTTATTATTTGTGTGTTAAGTAGATTAATTTCTAATTTTTGTAAACTATCCGTTTGTTCGTATACTTGGAATAGTGAATCCATTTGTATAACTTCTTTGTCTGTAAAAGTGTTTGTTTGGGTAAAGGCCCATACTGGTGTAGACAATAATAGTATTAATATTAGTTTTTTCATTGTGTCGTTACTTTTTTAACCTATTTTTTATTGAGTTGGTTGCTTGTTTAGACGTTTTCTTTTTTACCTTAGGTTTTTTGGTTTTAAGTTTTTTTAATTCTTTTTCTGTTTCTTCAATCTTTTTCTTTGTAACTTTCTTTTTCTTTTTAACATACTTTATCTTACCATCAACCTCACTAGTTTTATTTTCATTACCCCTAATATTCTTTTTAATCTTTTTAACTTTTCTACTTGAGTTTGCATTAAACATCCATACAAGGCCAATAAAGAACCCTATAACACCTAAAATCCATTTCCATGATTTTTTTAAAAATTCCATACTACTCGTTTTCGTCTTCCATTGTTTTAGTTGACTTTCTATCAGCCAATACTTTTGCCCATTTTGCGGAGAATATCTGGTAATAATCTTTTAAATTATTTAACATTTCTAATGCTTCACCATCTATTTTCACCATACTTCCACTTATATACACACCATTTTCTTCACCCACACTATAAAAGAATTCTGTATCAAATTTAACCAAAACACCAGACCACTCTACATTATTGTTGTAAATGTTTAATGTGTTGTAATCTACTAAGTCTGATACTTGCTCTACAAAATCATCCATTGTTTCCTGGTACGCGTTTTTTTCTTCATCAGTTAATGTTATATCTGATGTTGTGTAACCATGTACAACAATCTTACCACTAGACACATCATATTCTTTGGTTTTTTCTTCGTCCCTCTCTAAAGGTATATCTTCTACACTACTTACTTGTTCTGTAAGTCTTCTAGATTTATTTAATAAAGATTTCATTTCATCATACATACTATCAGTGTAGTCTGTGTAATCTTTAAGGTTATTTGTTTTTTTCATAATATTTCAAAATTAAATGATGGGTTTATGTCTGTCCAATATTCATTATAGTTACTTCTAGATACAATACCTTTAAAATTTTCTATACCATCTACTAAGACGTTATGTCCTATAAATTCGTTAGGTATCTTACTATTTTTACATATTTTATCTATTAGTGTTTTTGTTACTTCTATTTGTTTTTCCGTATAGCCGTCCCAAAATAATTTATTTCTCCATTTTTTAGAGAATACTTTACTATTATAAATATCCCCTAACCAATCAACATACTTACCATCCGTACTTCTTCTAGTTAACCAACCTCTATTTTCTAAACATACGACCACAACACCTTGTTCTCTATACCCATGTAAGTAATTTTTGGACACATCTTCACTAGTTGGTTTATGTATTTTACCTTTCTTATCTATAATATAATTTGGTGTTTTTTTATAGTTACCGTTATTTCTAAACTTTAACCCATTAAGGTAATTTTTAATATCTCTATTTGTATTGCATAGAAGTATCTGATTTGTTTTACCTTCCTTTATATCTAAGTGTTTTGTTGTCATCCTCTTCTTTTTTACTAATGTTAAGTGCTGAGGCTAATTTTTCAAGGTCTTCCTCTGTTGGATTTATAGGTTCTATGTAATCATCTCCTTCGTTTTTTCCAATTTCTTTACTTAACTCTATAAGTTCTTCTTCTTTTAGGTCTTCATTTGAGTTTATGATGGTGGGTGTTTTTTCTTTGTCTACTATTAATGTCTGAGTAGTGTCTGTTAACCTATCTAATGCAATATCTTCTTCACTATAGTGTAAACCATCATTACCGTTTTGCCCTATTATACTCATCCTTTTTTCGTCTATCTCCAATGATGTTTGTGGTACGTATTCCTGTAGGTCTTTAAAGTATTCGTCTTCTATTTCTTCTTGACTGTGTAGTTCATCAGTTTCTATAGGTTCTAACCACTCTTTCGGTATAGGATATGGTTTATTAAAATCCATACCTTCAGGTTTAGACATTACTACTTTATCTTTTGGTTTTATTTGAGCAAAAGCCATATTTGATGCAACTACTAATGCAATTGCTAGTGGGTCGAATACAAATATAATAAGTAATAGGAACCAATTAACAACCTCATTCATAGGTTGACCAGTAGTTTCAGCTAGATATTTTAATGGACCTAATTCACTCTCAGCTTCATTTGATATTTCTTTGTCTAACAATGCCATATCTGTTTTATTAATAGAATCCATTACAGCTTCTATTTTAATATTAATATCATCTCTTTCAGTAATTGTAGTTTTTAATTCTGATTGTAATGCTCGTCTTGCTGAACTAGATGATGTAGTAATTAGTTGTCCTGATTCTTTATCTACATATTGTACCTGAGCTGGATTAGATAATGCAATCCGTAAATCTGAAATTGATTTGGTTAGTCCCTGTTTTTCAATATTTAGGTCTTCTTTAGTTTCTACAAATCTTATATTTTTTTGATTAAGTATTACTAGAGATTTGTCTAATAGTTCTGATTGGGTTGCGGTTGATTGATATGCACCTGATAAGAATCCGTATATACCACCTGATGTTATCACCATTAAAACAAAACATGCTATTGCTAAATAAGTTCTTAACCATTTATTTATGGTGTCCCAGTATTGATATAGAAGAGATGCTACCACTAGTTTAGCAAATTCTAGTGAGCCTGCCATTATGATTACTTGGGTAGATGCTCCCGCGAATAATTTACTCAACCCAAATACGGAGTAGAATGCCGCACTACCAGAAACCGCTAGGGCTGATAGAGCTATTAATAGGGGAAATAGTCTTTTTTTCATTTTTATCTTTTTAGATAAATATTAATCAGCTAGGTATTCTAAGAGCTGGTAGCTGTCATTTCTTAATTTTCTCAATACTTTTTCTTTAATTTGTCTTACCCTTTCTTTGGTTAGACTCAATCCATCACCTATTTCTTGTAATGTCATTGGTGTCCCACATAGACCATAGTAGTCAATAATGATATTTCTTTCTCTTTCGTCTAATCCAGCCATTAATTTATAAAGTTCGTCTTTTAGGTTGACTTCATCCGCAAAAATATCTTCTGGGTTGTCAGCATCTGGATTAGCTAATAAATCAATTAAAGTATCACCTTCTTCATTTATTGGTTTATCATAATTAATAGTTACTGGTAACATTGCTAGTTTACTATTCCACTTTTCTATCTCTTGACCCACTTTTTTCTTTTCTCTCTGTAACTCTTGTATAATGTTTACTGGAAGTCTAATGGTTCTTGCATTTTCATTTAAACATTGTAGTATTGATTGTTTTACCCACCAAACAGCATATGAGATAAATCTAAATCCTTTATTCCAGTCAAAGTTTTTAATTGCTTTTAGTAAGCCGTAATTTCCTTCAGCTATCAAATCTGATAATTCAACCCCTTGTCCCTGGTAGTCTTTTGCGACACTAATTACAAATCTTAAGTTACCTTCTAATAACTCTAGATGTACTTCTTCTCTTTTTTCCATTGGGGTGTTCTCGTCCAACATTATTTTAGCTAGTTCTTTTTCTCTAGCTGGTGTTAGTATTTTTCTTTTCCTCACATCTTTTAGGTAATGTGAGATTTCTGCCTGATTTATAAATGTATTTTTTGCCATTATATTAATTTTATTAGTTACTATATTATAGTACAATAAGCGTACCGTGTAATATTGACCTGACTTTTTGTCAGTTTAATTACTTGAGTACAAATATAAAAATTAATTTGTGTTTACCAAAGGTTTTTTGGGTTTAATTTAAATACAATAGTTTTCTTGTAGTATCTTTAGAGCTTCGTCTGTGTTTTCAAACCCACCTTCATGTTCACCAAGACTAAATATGTCATCAATTTTACCCTCACTATTTTCTACAACTATAACTGGACTAAACGCGACTTTTATTGGGTAATCGTTTGAGAGGTCTATGAATTCCCATCTATTGTTGGCTTTTTCTTTATCGAAATCTAAGTTACTTTTTCTATCTATAGTGTGGGTAATAGATTTATTAATAAATGGAATATTACTTTCTTTTAATTTTTCTTTTAGGTCAATACAGTCTGGACAGATATCCTCTGTGTAAATCACGATTTTATAATTATTAGTATCTAATTTCATTTTTTTATTTATTAAATTTATTTAAAAATTCTTTTTCTTCCATAGTTAGACTATCTATACCTTCATCTAGTATTTTATCCAGTAGTCCATCAATAGTCATGGGAATCAATCTTGTTTCTTTAAAATTACTAATTTTTTGGGTTTTGTCAATATCTTTTTTTATTTTTTTTACCCTTTTTTCTACTATTGATTTAAGTTGGTTGGATAGGATTTCAGCTACTTTTGGGTCTATGTGTTTATATTTTGTTTTACGACTTCCAAATAAATGATTTTTTAAATTTTCATCTAGTCTATAGGATAGTTTTTTAGGTTTAGGCATTAGAAATAGTGTGTTGATGAATGGGGATAGAAATTCTTTTAGTATTTCATCTATTTCTTCAAAAGACATTCTAGATTTAACACACATTATTATTATGTGGTCACCAGTAATAAATGTGAATTCTTCTTCTGTCACAATAGTCTGCATAACATCTCTAATATTATTCACTACTTCTGCGTTTTTTTCAATCATACTCCAGTTACCGAACATGAATAAAAGATATTGTTTAACTCTTGGTCCCATATATTATAAATATTTACCTTAGTTTAGAAATATTGTTTTCTTTATTAATAGTCACTACATTATCAGACCATTCCCTAACCAGTGGATTATGGGTAATTAAAAACACGTTTTCAAAATAATCTTTAACCCTACTAAAAAATGTCCCTACTTGTTCTAAATTTTCATTACTTACTTTACCCAACACCTCATCAAATACTGTTATGTTAGGTCTAGGGAGACAAGATACTTTAGTTAGTACTGTTCTGATAGCAAGTGAGGCCAGGGTTTTTTCAAACCCACTACCAGTTACTAATAATTTTTCAACACCAGTATTATTATCTACCATCCAAAATTCTACCTCATTTTTATCATTGACTCTTATTTCTGTCATAAAGTTGGTTACGTCTGACAATAACCTCATTAATTCACTATTAAGTTTGGGTACCACGCTTTTAACTATAGTTTTTATTATACCATTTTTACCAAAAACAGTTAGGTAAGCTCTAAAAACTTCCTCAACTTCATTCTCTTTTTTAATTTTAGATATTTTAATATTATGTTCCACTATTAAATCTTCAGAGTTTTTTATTTTATTGATGTTCCCTTCTATTTCTCGTATTAAAATGTCTTTGTCAGACTTGAGTATGTCTAGTTTGGAGTCCGTGGTTAATATTTTTTTATCTAGGTCTGCATTTTCTTCTAGTTTATTTTTATTACTTTCCCACTTTTTTAATTTTTCTTTAATTTTATTAATTTCTAATTCTTTTTTGCCTATTTCTAAAATAATTCTTTCTTTTTTTAATAGTTCTTTTTCGTAATCATCAAAAATAATTTTTTTTGTGGTTATGTTTTCTACAACCTCATTTAATTTTATTAGTTTGACTTCTTCGTTTTCTATTGTAGTGTTTAAAGTACTTATTTCTTTTTTTAAAGATTCTATTTCAGGTGTGTGGTCAACATCTTTTAATGGTTGTTTACAGGTTGGGCATATTTCTGATTCTATTAAGTTTTTTAAAGTTTTGTTTAAACTTTTTAAGTTAGTAGTATTTTGTATTTTTTTATGTAATGTTTTATCCCTATCTTTTGTTTTAATATTTAAGACCTCCAAATCTACCTCTTCTGGAATTTCTTTATCACCATATGCTTTTAATTTTAAATCTAAACTTAATAAATTTAAATTATTTTCATCTAAACTTTCTTTTACTAGTCTAGGATTAACTTTTTGTATTTCAATGTCTATATCTAAAAATTTTTTACCAATTAATTTATCCCTGGTTTTATTGTTTTCTACTAATTCAATCTCTATTTTATTCAATTTTTTTTGGTTTTCTATGTTTTTTTCAGATAGTGTTATTTTTTCTTGTTTTTCTTTTTTAATATCTTGTTTTAGTTCTTCTACATTATAGACATTAGATATTAATTTTTTAGACCATTCCGAATACATTTTTTTACAGGTTGCTTCTTTATCTTTTAAAACTTCTAAACCGATAAATCTACTTAGTACATTACCCCTTTCTGTTGGTTTTGACTCTATTAAAGATTCTAGATTTCCTGCTGTTGATAGTACGGTTAGTAAGAAGTCATTCATTGTTCCAATTGATTCTTTTATAAATTTTTCGGTTTCTCTTCTTTGTTCACCAGTAAAGTTTTGTAGTGAGCCGTCTTTTTTTCTTTCTAAAAATTCTAAACTTGTACTAACAGACCACTCACCCTTTTTAGTTTTTTTTCTTTTAATTTTTCTAACTATAATATATTCACCACCATCTATCTCAACTTCTCCCTGTACAAAAACTTCATTAACCTTTCTAAACCTATTAAAAATATCAATTGCTTTAGTGGTTTTGGTTGTTGTGTTAAAAAATAGGAATAGTATTAGGTCTACAGCTAAAACTGATTTACCTCCGAAGTTGGGTGGGTTAGAGTCTATTACTGTTATTCCACCTAGTTTTTCTACATCCAACACATTATTATCACCAAAAGATAAAAAATTAGAGAATTTTATTTTTTTAACATAAACTCTTTTATATTTTGTGTCTATTTCAATCTCATCCGCTATTTTTGCGTTAACCTTATCATCCAATCTTTTAATTAAATCAATATCAACACCCATATCATTTGCCATAACAAATTGTGACATAAGATTTCTTTGGTACGTTGTGTCCATCACATTTTGGTCCAGGTCTATGTCTAGTTCATCACCCGAATTTCTATCAATAGCTCTGGTAAGTACTGTAACGTTCTTAGAATTATATTTGTTCTGGAAGTAACTCCTAACTCTTTTAATTCTTTCTTGTGTAAAATTTTCTGGTATGTCATCCCATGTAACTTTAATAAATGGGTTTTCTAATTTATCTATTTCCATAAGGTAAATATCGTATATTTATTACTATAAATCAATATGAAGTGAAAATTAGAATAACAGAAAATCAGTACTCTCATTTGGTGCGTGAGCAACGTTTTAAGGTAAAAGACCTTAAGGGTAAATTACCTGACCCACTAAAGAAAATAGCGGAAGCTATCATCAATAGATTGACAAGACCTAGTCCTACTGATTATAAAACATTACGTGAGTTATCTAGAAGTAAATTAGAAAAAGTTTTAAGTTACATCCCTTCTAAATACAAAAATAATGGTGATGCTCCAACTTTATACCCAATACCTACCTTACCAAAAAAAATTAATAGTTGTTATGGGTATAGGACTGCTACCGGTACTAATAGATTACACAGTGGTGTGGATTTAGACACTACTGGTTTAAGGGGTGACCAACCTCTTATATCTGCTTGTGCTGGTATAGTAAGTAAAGCTAATGATGAAGGTGGTGATTGTGGTGGTTTTATAAAAATTAATTGTAATAATGGGGATGCTGTTGGTTATTGTCACCTTAAAGTTGTTAACGAAAACCTATATGGTTTAAAAGTACCTAAAGGATTTCCTATTGGTGTGTCTGGTGGTGGGATGCATGACCACGGTACTGGTAATTCTTTGGGCCCACATTTACATTATATGATTTGGGTGGGTGATAAGAAAGTTAATCCCATAACTGTAATGGCTGGTGGACCTACTATTCCTGCAAGTAGTAGTGAAAATAGAAAGGGTAAATTCTGTAACCCTAACGCTTAATACTATTAAAATAATCTCTAAAAATTTTTCCTTTATATTTTTCTAATTTATTGTAAAGTTCCCCATCTTTATTTTCACTAATATCTTTAATTAAAATATTAATTTCTTCTTGTGTTTTAGGCATTAATTCCATTATTATTTCTGTTGGAACTTCGGTTGGTGTTGTTTTCCAATATTTGCAAAGTTTTATATATCCAAGATTTACTCCTAGATTTCTTGTTGTTTCTATGGTATTTCCTCTAAGAAAGGGTAATAATAAAGTACGGAATATAGGATTTTTTATTATGTCTTTAACACCCACTTCAATATGACCCATTTCTTTTCTCTTAAAGTCATTAAACTCTTCTTTGCTTACCATATTAACAAATTTATTCTGTATTTCTACAAATTCTTTTTTAGTACGAGTAGCTTTTTTTTGTAACAAAATGGTGGACATTCCGTTAAAATGTAAGTTTTTTATATCTATATGTTTTATATGTTTCCCTTTATTTAAAATTTTTGCAGAGAATAAAACATCCTCAAATCCCCAGTAATATGTTTCATCATACCCACCTAATTCTAAAAATTTTATTTTCTCCAATACTACTGGTACTTCTTTTAGGTATTTTTTTGTTTTTATAATTTTAAATGGTTTTATATCCGTGTGAACTTCAGGCCCAACCATATACACTTCTTCATTTAAATTACTAGTAAGTTTATCTACCCATTGTTCGTCTATTATTTCACAATCGTCATGAAATAACGCTATAAATTTACTCTTTGCGTTTTTTACTCCCACATTAAAAGCCTTCGGTAGGTGGTTCGGTAGTGATTTTATAACTTTTAATCTTTTAGTGAGTACTGGTAGGTATTTTTCTTCTTTTAGGGTGTCTTTAACATTTTGTTCGGGACTATTATCGACCAATATTAACTCCACGTCCCACCCTATATTATCTGTAGTTTTTATAATACTAAATAAAGTTCTTTCCGTTAAAAATCTATTATTTAGTCCATTAGTTATTATTACACAAGAAATACTATTGTTTACCACCCTTCTTTAATTGTATTAGTTATATATTTCCTATCTTCTTTACTCAACCACCAACCAACAGGTATACAAATCATTTGGTTTACTAGTTTGTCTAAGTTAGGTAATTTTCTTTTATATTGTTTAATACAGGAATGTTTGTCATTACGTTCGTGTATTCTACTAACCATAATTCCTTTTTTCTCCATTACCTCCATAAATCTTTTTTGGTTATTAACTTTAATGGTGTAAATCCAATAAGAACATTCGTTTTCGTTGTGTAACACCTCAACCCCTTTCACACCATTTAATTCTTTATTGTAATATAAAGCATTTTGTTTGTGTTTTTCTAAAATAGTTTCTATGTGTTTAAAGTTACAGAGTCCTATGGTTGCTGAGACATCATTCATGTGAAATTTAAACCCCCATTCAGAAATATCATTTTCACACCTAAAGTCCTTTCTATTGTCATCTCTATCAATACCATACCACCTTAAAAGTTTTGCTCTTTTATAATATCTGTTATCTGGTAGAATTAAACAACCACCATCTACCGTAGTTAAGTGTTTTATGGCTTGAAAGCTGTATATTGTGAAGGTGTCATGGTTTGTATTTCCTAGTTTTTTACCTTTGTACTTGGAACCGAATCCATGAGCACAGTCTTGTATTACTGCAGGTCTAAAACCATACATATCTTTACATTTTTGTTGTATTTTTTCTACCCTATCTAAATCTATAGCGTTACCACCCCAATGAACTAACATTATTACTTTTGTTTTTTCAGATAATTGTTTTTCTAAATCATCTAAACACATATTATATGTTTTTGGGTCTACATCTACCCATTTTATATTAAGATTGTTGGCTAATATAGGCCAATTAGTAGCGGTACATGTTAGTGGACAACTTAGTACTTCATCACCATTTTTTAAACCAGGCCATTCTGATAATTGTGGTGCATAGTTAGAAGAGGTCTCAATAGTGTTTGTTGGTTTTTTTAATAAGTGTACTGCTAGATGTAAGGCTGAAGTTGCTGAATTTAAAGTAACTAGATTGTCATTACTAAAATAGTTTTTTAATTTTTTTTCAAATTTTTTTACTTGGGGTCCTTCACCCACAAACCCAGACATTAGGACTTTACCCACTTCAATAGGCGTGTCCTCTGACATAAAAACTTTAAATAGGGGTATGTTAGGTTTATCCATATTTTAAATATAAAATATTAAGGATAAGAAATCAAATTAAACTACACCAGGACCATCGTCTTTTGGTCTATTCTCTTCAAACCATTCAATGATTGTGTTAACTGCCCATACTGAACCACTAGCCAACATACCATCAAAAAATATATTTGTGTAAGGTATAAATGCCATTGTTTCTGTCGGTGAATAGAATGTTAGGGAGAAAAAGAATCCTACCCAGGTAGATGTACACATCATACACCCTAGTAAATCACCAAAAAAAGTTGATTTTTTTGTTATCCATTCTCTTGTGGTATCGAATATACTACCAAATACTAAAATTTGGGACATTCCGTAAGCTGCTAAAATCCATATAAGTGTTTCCATGTTTAATCTAAATATGTGTCGTTTAAGTTAGATGTTTTCATATACTTTGTTCTTCTGTTTACTGTTACGTTTTTGAAGTGTTCTAGTACGTCATCTTGTTCTTTTATTTTATTATTTTGTTCGTTTATTAAAGTTTTTGCTTTGACTAATTCTAACTTTAATTTTTCTAATTCCTCTATTAGGTGTGTGTCTTTTACTTCTTTGGTTATTATTTTTTCTACTATAATCTCTTTTTCTACAGGTATTTCTTTTATTACCTCTTTTATTATTTCTCTTTCTACAGGAACTTCTTGTATCTGGGACTTTGGTAGGAATGGTGCTACACCGTATTTATCTAACGTTAAACCATCTTTTGCACATTTAACAATAAAATCTGAAACGTTTTCAACTTCGTTTAACTTACAGTAGTCATTAAAATCTTTTTGTAATATCTTATTTATTTCAATCATTTGTTAAAATTTCTTTTTCTTTTTCTATGTCACCAATATCTCTTATCTTAAAATTAAGATATGGTTGGGGATTATCAAGTGTAAAAAATCTATATTTTTCTGTTTTAGTATTGTATACTCCGTATCCGTGATTTTTTATACTTTCACCAAAATTTTGTATTATAGTTGAACCAACCATGTAAGCTTTTTTTCCACCTGGAATTTTAAATGTTTGTTTTTTATGTATATCACCAGCAAATACAACGTCACACCCCTCAAATCTATCAACACTAAACCCATCATCAAAAACAAAACCAAAATCATTAGAAGCCCCTTCTATTGGTCCGTGGAATAAACCTATTTTATATTTATCGGTATTTTCTGGAATGTCCGGACTAACATTGTGACTAGTTAAAGAATACACACACCATAAAATATTTTCATCTACATAACACCCTTTATCTTTGTAGTAGACAATATTTGGGTTGTTTAGACTTTCTACAACTGGTGTTATCGCATCTAACCTATCCATATTATTTTCTAAAAAATCGTGATTCCCAATAATATAAACACATTTACAAATTTTTGCTGTTTCTGTCATCATCCAGGACATTAAGTTTATTAGTTCTGGTGTCATTTGATTTTTAGAATGTACGAAGTCACCTGTAAACACTATTCTATCTGGTGCTAACTCTTTCCATTCATTTAAGGCTTTTTCTAAAACCTTCTTATCTCTTTTATGTTGTTTATATAGTTTTAGGTGTAAGTCGGCATAATGTATAATTTTTTCTACCATTATTTATTACTTTTTAATATTTTTAATATTGTTGGAAAATTTATGTGTGTTTCGTCAAATAATTTTTCCACTATAAATTGCAATATTAAGGTTATCCCGATTAAAATTAAAAATCCAATTAAATGGGTTGTTAGTATGTGGTAAGTGTATAGTAGAATAATACTAACTAATCCAATCATCCTAAAGTTGTAATAGATTGTCATTAATATTTCATATAATGGTTTAAATTTATTATAAATAAATGATAGGTATTTTTTTGGGTGGTGGTCGGTTTTAGCTTTCTTTCGTATGTCTTTAACAAACATCATAAAAAAGTAACATGCAAAGGAAACTATTAAAACTTCTGTTAACATGTACCAAACAAAAAATATAATGGATGGTATTAAAATTACAGGTATACCAGTCAACCCCTCTAATAACTGGTTTAAAACAGTATTTTCTTTTTTTTCTTCAGATTCACCTGAAGACTCCATCACAACTATTTTATAGTCTTCACCATATAATTCTTTAAGTATTTTTACCCGGTGGTTACCATCTTTTACCCTATAAGGTACATCTGTATTGGGTGTATCTTTAAATATTAATACGTGGCTATATTTTTCTGGGTTATACCCATTTTTAATTATACTATTTTTTAATTTATTTTGTTTTATTTTTTGGAAAAAATTAAGTAATAATATAGTTCTTAATATATGTATTATTTTTTTAAGTCGTTGTGGTCTTAGGTCGTGGCTCCATGAATCTTTAATTTGGCCAACCTTTACTTTTTTAAGTTTATTGTATTTTCTTATGTCAGCTATTTCTATCATTTATTCATTATTTTTAGTATTTCTTCTCTAAAATCATAACATTTAATAATTTTATAAGTTTCATTATTTTCATTAAACCAAACAATATAAGAGTCACCCAACTCTAATTCTGTATTTCTTTCAACTATTAATTTATAAAAGGATAGTTGGAGTGAGTACGTATTTAGTTCACAAACATCAAGGTGACTTAATGGTTCTTTAAACTGTTGCCATTTATTTTTTTCTTTTATTGCTTTGTTAGTTTTCCAATCCCAAATTTCTAATTTTTTAGATTTTTCATTGTAGAATAACTGGTCAATCATTCCAGTAACACCCCATTCTTTATCTCCAACAACAACTTCAGCACGTACTGGTATTAACTTACCAAATGATTTTTCATAAAAATCATCAAACATACTCATTAATTTAGTAACAGCTTTTTTACATTCTAACATATTTTCCACACTACCTAAAGCTTCGGTAATTTTATGTTCTGGAAATGGAAATAATTTATTTGTTAAGAAATTTTCAGCATACTCGTGAAAAGCAGAACCTTTTTCACAAGAAAAATCTGCCTTATATTTCCATTCTTTTAGTATTTCTTCTTTTGTGATTCCTCTTTCATCTGCTTTTTTTTGTGACCAATATTCCTTATCAAATGGGTGTTTGTATTCACCTATAATTGAGGTTACTGATTTAGTTCTTACTTTATCTAAGTAATATATGTGTTCTTTATCATGAAACTTAATGTTATTAAATTTAGCTAATTCTTTTGTTATTTTCATTTTACAGTAATTTAATTTCTTTTAGTCCTTTTATTCCACCCAACTCACCGACATCTTTGTCTTGTGGTACTTTTAAAAGTCTTATTTTTCCGTTTAATTTTCCCCCATCTAATTTTCTATATAATTTTTCAGCATCTTTCCAAGCATCACCATCTAAACATATAATTATATGTTTTTTAGAATTATCATACAATATACCCCATAATTTATCACTTACATTTTTTCCTAGTAGTGGTATTGAGTTCGGAACAAAAAACATATCAAAAACACCCTCAACTAAGTATACGTCTTCATCCCAATTAATTAAGTGTTCGTTAAATATTATTTTGTCTTTTTCAGCTTCTGGATTTTTATATTTATTTCTGTGCCCAACATAAGAACGAGAAACAAAATAATTAATTTCTTCATTCTTATCAAATGATGGTACTATTATCCTACCACTATACTTTCCTTCTGTAGTATAACCAATAGAATATTTGGCTATCATTTTATCACTTATATTTCTTTTTCTTAGATAATTATAAGCCTCTTTATATGGTATGGTTAATTTATTTCCTTTAGTGAATGAGATGTAGTGGTAAGGTAGTTTAACATCTTCATATTTTCGTTTTTTTGTTTTTATAAAATCACCACCTATTAACTCCCACGTAGATTTGTGTCTTTTATTACCCCATTTTAAAAATAGTTTATTTATGGAACCGTGTGTTCCGTATGTTTCGGAACATGCCCAACATTTGTAAACTCCTTGTTGGTAGTTAACTTCAAAGTTCCCTTTCCCATCCCCTTTATCCAATCCTTTTATATCATAAGAACAGACAGGACAATCAAAAGATATTTGCCCTTTATTAGGGTAATGAGCGTTGATGTCACCTAGGACATCTTGTAATAATTCTAATAGTAGTGGTGAATCTTCCATGGGGTAAATATATGGAATTTTTTACCTGTAATCAATTACCATAAACCACTTTGTTGCATTTCACCCAAAACACAAGTGTAAGCATCGCACATATCGTAATTTTCTTTTTTTAAAGTGTTATTTCTAGTATATGCCCAGGTTAGGTGTGGTTCCTTATTAGATACTTGTTGCCATATAATATTTTTTTTATCACAACCAACTTCATAGTTACCAAATAAAACTTTTCTACCTTTTTTATTTTCAGCAACTAAGTCTGGGAAAGCAAATTTTCTAGAGTTGTAAGTAGATATAAATATAGGTATAATCCCTAATACATTATAAATTGTTCTGGTTATAAAAGAGTTATACCTCATTAAGGTAGCTACTGTTCTAATATTATTAGAGTTGATGAGTGGTTCTTCTATTATAATTTTTGTAATACCAACATTCTTATAATCTATAAGTTTGTCATGGAATTGGTCTGCTTTGATTAACATTTCTTCTATCTTATCCTCTCTCTTAGGTTTTACTTTTGGGGAGAAGTGTGTTAATTCTAAAAGTTGTTTTTTTTGTATATCAAATAGTGCCCAACCTATTGTTTTAGTTGATATGTCTAGACCTAGAACTTTTGGGGCTGTTCCTATATTATTCATATTAATATTATATTTTACTTAATACTAATAAGATAATACTAAAAAGTAAGTACTAGTTGTAGGTTTACTGGTGTGTTTTTTGATTTTTCTATTGGTCTGTCTGGTATAGCTACTGCTATTAGTCTGTTAGATGAATCATATAACCCTATTTCTGTTATATATGTGGAACTAACATCCGATAAGTCCCATATATTGTGTACGTCACCAAATGGTGTTTGGAATTGTATTCCTGTATTCTCTCCACCAGCACCATAGTACGGTGTTTCTGCTGCAGAAGCTGTTTGATTTTCTGTTATATAAAATTCTCCAGCTGCGGCTACAATATCTACCACTATCCTATATTCTTTTTCAAATGAATAAAAAGTACAATTTGCTGAACTAGAACCTGTAAAATATATTTGTGTTGCTGCTGAAGCAAATTCCATTGTATTAGCATTAGGATTTCCTTTATGAAATGGGTAAGCTAATGTACCACCTGTAGAAGCTCCACTATAATTAAAATTAGATATAATACCTGGGTCTGTTATAACCGCAAATCCTTTATCCAAATATGCAATTCCTACTGGTCTGTCCTGTACTTGTGCATAAGCTTTAGGTGTGTTAGATGATGAAACAGTTTCGGTAAATCTAAAGTTGTCTACTCCACTGTTTGGGTACCCTGTTGGTGTTGACCCAGAAACCCAGCCGTTAGACCAACTTGTTATACTTGTATTAGAAGCTGATAGAGAAGGTCCAAGGATTTCATCACAGAATAAGAAAGCGACATTAGTAGATGGTAAACCTGGATTACCCACTATATTACCACTAATTTTTGGGTTACCAAAAAACTCACCTTCATCCGAATTGTCTGAAGATGTTGGTAATGGGTTGTAGTATGAACTATATAGTTCGTAATTACCTTCTGACCCAGCTATATTTTTAGGAACTAATAGTTTTAAAGTTCTACCGTCTATTAAAACCCCATATTCACTTTTTGGTATTTCCGCAACAATTGCTTGAGCTCTTGACAACCCACTAAATCCTGTATTAGCCCAAGTTGATAGGAATTCATTGGTCGCCCCACTATTAGCTGGCATATTAAATGAAGAGTATAGATTAGAAAAAGCTCTACCATTAGATGGGTTTCTTTGTATTATGGTAAAAGGTAAACTTGACCCACTTATCGAGTTCCATCCTGTACCAGCAGAAGCATTATAAGGTACTAATACAGCTTCTATTCTTTTATCACTTGTTTGTATATGTTTAAATTTTCCCATTTTAAATCCAACTTTTATAATTACTTGAGTTTATAGCTTTATCTAAAACTAACGATGCTCTACCCGCAAAGTAAAGAGGTGTGACATGAAACGGGCTTCCTTCCGTTCTTCCGTTTGAGTTGTTTTGAATTCCTGGAAATACCTTTTTAGTTGTTAATGATGGGTTACTCGTATAACTTATAAACATGTATTTTCCCTTATCTGGTGGACTAAGTACCGATATATATTTAGATGGTGCGTATACCGCGTTATATTCTCCAGGTGTACCGTAATACTTACTAGCGTCATTACTTCTAACCTGGTCTATAAACCTACTTCTTGCACCCCTGATTCTTTGAGCGTCCACATATAAAATAATTTCTTTTCCAGCTAAAGTACTATTTTCAGTACATTTACTTTCATTTCTATAAAATTCTAAAGCTTTTGTATCCATTTTATTTAATTTATTACTTGTCCGTGTGTGACTTTAAAGAATAAAGCTTTTCCACCACTTGTTTGCCACGGATTTGAACTGTTATGCCCTCTAGGGTCTTCTGAATAAGAACTTCTATCCCCACCTGCTTCCCCATAAAAACGGAATGTAGCGTTATCATACATTCTATAATAGTTTTGTGAAGATACGTTTTTATAAGCTAGAGATTGAGCAAGTGCTGCTTTGTTAAACTTAAACCTCACAGTTAATTTACATGGTGTTATACCATTCTGGTCTGAGGCTTGTACTTCCCAACTTATAGGGATAGATACATTGTAAGATGTTAAACCACTACCACTTAATCCAGCTATATAACCACCACTGTAAGTGTCCGTTTTCCAGTAACTGTTATTTTGTAATGCTATGGTAGTGAATATATCATCTGCCATTTTTGCTTGTCTTGTAAATAAAGTGTAATAAGGGTCAGTTTCCCCCAATACATTACCGGCAACAGTAGTTAAACCATTATCTTTAGATGGGTAAAGTGAAAATCTAGCTCCACCAGATTTAAGACCTTGTTCGTTGTTATTCCAATTCGCTGTATATTCCATACTACCCATTAATAAACCAAATGTGTCTGAAGGGTGGGTTGTATATGTTACATTAATACCTTTATTGTTATTACTATTAATGTCTATATATTCCCCTTGATTCTGTGTTAATCTTTTTAATTTAATTGGGTAATAGGTTGGTGCAAAACTTGAGTTGGTTACGTTAATGACTAGTCTTGTTGTTGGTATTGTGGTATCTATATTTTTATAGGCTGGACTATTGAATCCTGATTCATTTATTTTAATCTCTCTTTCCATGTCTATGGAACTAACAAAACCTATTAGTGGTTCTGTTTCACCAGCTAAATCACTTAACCAACCATTCTGGATATTATTCATACTAAAGGTAGGGTATGACTCACCGTTTTGGTTCCATGTTGTTGCTCCCCCACAATTTAAATATCCCACATCAAAAGCTGCAAATCCAATACCATATTTTCCTGCACCTCTTAAATACCTTGTACCGTTTTCATCTAAAGCTGGTGAAAAAACTAAAGAGAATGGTGAAGGTAACTTTAATCCTTTTAAATTCGTACCAGTAAACTCAATACCCGTATGTTGTCCTCTATTCATAAATGCCCCTCCAGCCATAGCAAGTGCGTTATAATAACTACTATCTTTTAAAGGTACTAATTTCATACTACCTGTGCTAAAGTTAGTACCGTCATATATTTTAACAGAATCCACATAATCAATATACTGACCTATACCATGTTCTGATAATTGACTTAAGAAATTTAGATACTCACTATTATTACGAATATTTAAAGTATTTTCAAAATAATTAGTCATTGCAGTAGATATTGTAGTTGCTGCCGAAGATAATATATCTTTATGGTCATCAATGTATTTTGAAGCTAGTAATTTACATAAGACATAATAATCTGATAAATAAACATCTATCTCTACTTCATTTCTATAGTATTTAACTAAATTATCAGTACCTCTAACACCAATAGAAACATATTTTTTATCTCGGTTGAATACTTTGTTTGATTCTGGTGTTTGCCATATCGCGTTATTTATGGTGTACCCATTACTTACTGAGTTCTTGTAGTTACTGTCTTGTCCTGTAGCATCAGGTAAATATCCTAGTTGTGCAGAATTATTAGCTGTACTACTACTATCACCATGTGCTTGTGTATTTCTATAATCTATACTACCATCAGAAATACCAAATTTATCAAACAAACTTATGAAACTGCCTGTTGATAGCATTAATTGACGGCCTTGTTCAGTTAACTGAATCGTCAATGTTGTTGCTGTTTGTGCACTTATATAGCCCATATTATTATTCTCTTATTATATAATTATCTCGTTAAACGATTTTTTATCATTATTATATACATTTTAAACAATCACCATTACACGGTGATTCAATACCCAAATGTTTACATAATAAACAATAAACTTCTTTATTTTCACAATAACTTTCTATACTTCTATTATTGTACCTTAAACACTCCATAAAAATCATCAAATCTTGTTTATCCACTTTACCATCCCCATTAAAATCACCAACCAACTCATTACCAACTTTAGCTTCAGAACCAATCAAATTTAAAAATACTATTAAATCTTTTATATCTACTTCACCATCTCCATTAAAATCAGCACAGCTTATGCAGTATGTAGGATAGAACTCAGTTACATTTTTACCAACCTCCCAACAAGTATCAAAATTACCACTGTTTGGTTCTTCTATTTCTTGAGGGTTTGCAGGTTTTTTATATTTTGCCCAAAGAGTACTGTTATTAGTTGGTCCAATACCTAATGAGGTTTCCATTAAGGAAACCACTCCAGATTTAATATTAGTTCTTGCTCCTCTAAAAATCGAGGGTAGTGTACCAAAACTTTGTTGGGTTTCTGTGGGTTCACCACCTCTAATATCTGGTAAATCATAAAAGCATGAACCTGTAAAAGCACTTAGTCCAGTTTGTCCACTACAACTACCACTACCTACGAATCTACGATAATCAATATCGGCATCCCCCAACCCAAATTTTGTTATAGAGTCAAGTAAACCATTTCCAGTACCAATAACACTTCTCCCATAATCTGAAAGATATAGTCTAAAAGTGTTACCAGATAATGTATTATTATAAATTCCTAAGTATCCCATTAAAAATCAATAGCTATTGTAAATTGCTGAGTACTTGTTCGTTCAACAGGTGACTGCAATTTTGCTATAGCCATTAAGTCTGGGAACCCATTCTCATTATCATATAAACCAATTTCAGTTAACCTAGGGTTGGTGTAACCATTAACTGATGTATAATTCAACCATGTTGGGTTTGTAGAGCTTATATATTGTTGTGCTCCTAACTGTACCACATGTTTCATTTCATATATCGTAGCCATAATATCAGTTTCTATACTACCGTAAAAGAAATATTCATCACCAAAATTTAACCCACCTAAGTCCCCATTTTGTGGTATGTTAATATAATTGTCTAAATTATATTTTGTTGGGGTTGGGTTGCATGTTGCGTCTGTGTCATTTCCTGTTATAAAAAATGTTTGGTTAATTATGTTTGCTGCTGCTATTTTATTTCCTACTGTGTGTCCTGGAATTTCTGCTGTTATATTTTTCATATTCCATCCACTAGGAGAAACTTTTTGTCCGTTAGGTACGATTTGCCATAGTATATGTAACGTATCAGCTTCCCAACCAGTTCCGGTTAAAGAAAAGTTATCCCTTAGGTAAGGAAACTCAGCTCCTAATGTAAACCCTACATCAAATGCGGTTTCAAGTGGTTGGTACATTTCACTAACAAAGTAGTTACAATGTAGTCCGGTACCTACACCTGCACTACCAACTGTATTATTTTCAAATAAGTAAGTCATATGAAGTGTACTACCTGGTGTTTGTACAGCTCCAAAAGTTGCACATGCCCCAGTAGGACATCCTGTACCCGCTGGAACTTTTTGTGTTCTAGGTGCTGGTAAAGTCCAACTTCTATTAGATTTATAAGACATAGCTGTCAATAATTCTTCGTCATCTATCACAACCATTTTATAATCAGGAAATACTTTACCTACTCTATTTGGTGTTGACCCACTTCCAATATTATCATCCCATAGGTGGTAATATCTTAAACCATCATCATTCATATTAATATTTTTACTAGACAACATTAAATGTGGGTTAATTGGAAAAACGTCTGGATATGATTGTGGGTCAACATAAAAAGTTTGACCTAAAATTGTTTCATTACCCGCTCCAGTTCCAGTTCCTGAACCTTGTGAACTCTTTTTATGCCACATTAACCAAGGTAAATGTAATTTAAAGTTTTTAGCTTCACCAATACCTGTCATTGTAGTGTCTTTCATTGCGAATTTTTCACCATAAAAATCTGTTGTGGAGTTATTAGTATAATGTATAAACCCAGCACATTTTTGGTCTTCGGGTAAAACAACTCTTGTATTGTAGAATGAGTCAAAGTAAAAAGTTCCCCCCACAACTGATTGGTGATAAAAATCTATAACTTGGTCTGTAAAAGATTGTCCATCATTACTCTCTAACCCAAAATATTCTTTAGAACCACAATACCCACTAGACCCATAATTATCTACCCCCACAAAAACTCCTGCTGTTGGTGAAGCTACACCTGCTACTTGGTGTGTCCAGTTTATATTCATATTCCATATCTTAACATCTGTATTGGATGTGTCACAACAATTGTTAAATGAAAGTGTGTCGTCACACCAACAACTAATTGTGTTAGCTGTATTATAGATACTGGTGGTCGTCATAGGATTTGCTGAAGAAGCAGGGTAAACCCTAACTCTCATACAAACGTCATCCATTTGGGTTGTGACTCCACTAAAATTAGGGAGTGCTCTATCTACGGTGAGATATAATGCCGCATTAGTCTGTGCAGAATTACTATTACCAGCTACTACTTGGTAGAATAGTGTTGTAGAAGCTGCACTATAATTAAGTTGTGAACAGTTTGCTCCTGAAAATTCATATGTAACTGATAATAAATCTCCTATTACTGGTGAATATTGTTGTAAAGAGCACATAGTGTAAGCGGTATGTAGTAACATCTGACTTCCACCTGTCATTGCAGATGTACAGAATAACCAATCTGATGATAAAGTATAAGAACCACCAGTATTTGCGGAAAAATAAGTATAAGACCCTTGTCCCGCTGCTGTATTATCAGTTGTTCCAGTAAAAAATCCTCTCTGAGTTGCGGTATTATACACATCGTTTTGTTGGTGTTGTGGTATGGTTGGCCCAAAAGTATCACCACTACTTAACCCACCCGCTAATGGATACTTTATATGTCCTTTATTTTTTTCAGGCATTGGGTTTAGATTCTGTGCGTTGTGTTCTGCTTGTAATATATGCAGACCTGGACTAGCTAATGGGGTTTGAGTGTAACAATCGTAACAAACTTCACTATCCCCTAGTTGGAATAGTCCTATATTTAGTTTTCCTTCTGATAGTTTTCTCCTACCAGCGTCGGTAAGACGAGCGACTATAGCTCCTTGTGTACTGTTTTTAATTATATAACTCATAGTTTTTTACTTTATACATAAATACATTTTATTTCAAAATGTTTAATAAACACCGGTAAATCCTTCAGCCCCACCTGGGCCCTTTCTGTTACTTGGATGTATACCGTCTGGTGAATAGAACACATTTCTAGTTATTTCAAATGGAACTACATCCGTTTGACTTGTTGCGTAAACACTTTCTCCATTTAATAAAGGATATTGTCTAGTTATAGACACCCTATATTTGTAGTTACCAGGAGCTGGTGGTAGGAGAGTAAAAGTTCTATACACCGCTCCTACTATATCTGCTGCTATTGTTTGATTTAGTTCTTGTACTATATTACCATCTTCATTAAATAACCTTACCCTTATAGTATCTATTAAACTTTTATCCTTTAGGTAATTTATTGGTATCTGTGGTTCTTTGTTCATACTTAATCCAACAACCATATAAATAGTTTTGTAGAATAACCCAAAAGTATCACCTGATTTGTATGTGTCTGGTGATTCTAAAAGTTGTATTCTTGTATCACTTGTTTTAACATAACTAACACCATCCCCTTGAATTAAACCATTAATTGCTAACATAACTGCACCTAACGATTGTTTTTGTAAATTAACATA